>OAVS01000015.1_pt1 | contig 198442 bp, 220 predicted proteins | sample 1550601 | NCBI WGS metagenome assembly OAVS01 (sample SAMEA2580093, study PRJEB22360) | human gut metagenome | biome: human gut; feature: human-associated habitat; material: faeces | place: Denmark | collected 2008/2010
AACAGAACGCAGTATGCTTGTTGCAGATAGGGCTAAATATCAATCCCAGCTAAAACCTAATGTCCCGATAATTGTATAATGATATGCAATTTCGTTATGGGAGATTATCCGTTCATTCTTTCTTTAATCTTTCCCCATGCATGCGTATCGAATAGACAACTTTGGCGCATCGTCTCATACATCTCTTTAAATCTGGACATAGGTATGGTATAGCTTAGTTTGTCAGCTTCGAAATGAGGGCGAACCGATGGGTCGAAGAAACCGAGGAAAGTGCGTTTGCCTCCTTTACGATTTTCTATCGTGGCTTGCGTCACTACAGCACTACAGCCGGAACCAAAGGTAGAAACGACGCAATCTGCTGCGTTATTATCATAAAAAGCCCAAGTGGTCAAGCCCGAAAGCATATCCGGATTTGCCAGAAATACGACACCTTCTATTTCTTCAAGGCTTTCTACCTTATCTATACGTGCAAAATGAAGATACTTGTTTTCTGTTCGGGGAACTCCGATTTGCTGTATAAAGTCGATGACCATTTCAGGAGTCTGTTTGTATTTCTCTTTGAGCGAAACGAAAGTCGGTACACGTTCTGGCATTTCGGTGAAGCCAGTATAGAATTTACCGCCGCCACAACCGATGTTTTCAGCATTCAGGCTGATAATACCACCATCTCTTACCGTCTTCATACCTTTGAAGAAGCAACCGTTTATCTTTTCTGTTTCTCCTTTTTGCTCGTCCGAGTACCAGAAAACAAGAGGCAATTCAGCATTTTTTCCGAATGCCTCTCTGAAATTTTGAATAAAAGTTTGGATGTCCATAAGCTTATCAATTTTGGTTCTTTATGTAGGTCTTTCTACAAAGTTAGAATAAAAAAGGATAAGCGCAAGTGATTTAAAAGTTAATGTTTGATACACTTTTCTTACACTCTTCCAGCTTCTCCAATCCCTCTTTCGACAGTTTGGGGTAATGTAAATCCAATTGCTGCATCCGGTCACAAATAATTCGTCCTACTGCGTAACGCATGAACCATTTATTATCGGCAGGGATTATATACCATGGAGCCAGTTCCGTTGATGTCTCCGTCAGTACATCGGCATAAGCATTCATATAGTCCTCCCAGAATTGACGCTCTTTGATGTCCGCCGAAGAGAATTTCCAGTTTTTAGATGCATCGTCCAGTCGCTCCATGAATCGATTTTTCTGTTCGGCTTTCGATACATTGAGAAAGAATTTCAGGACAATCGTTCCATTCTCCGTCAGATAGCGTTCAAAATCGTTGATCTGTCGATAACGACGCTTCCAGAAGTCGGGATCAATGTCATTTATGGTTTCGACACCTGGTAACTTGTTGGATAGAATAATTTCCGGATGCACTTTGGCAATCAGCACATCTTCGTAGTGCGAACGGTTGAAAATGCCGATTCGTCCTCTTTCCGGGAGAGAGCGATTGATACGCCAGAGATAATCATGGTCCAGTTCTTCAGCAGACGGTTGTTTGAACGAATACACCTGGCATCCCTGTGGGTTAATGCCGGACATCACATGCTTGATAGTCCCGTCTTTTCCTGCAGCATCCATCGCCTGAAAGATAATCAGGATTGAATACCGGTCTTGTGCATAAAGCATACTTTGCAGCTCCGAAAGCTTCTCAATATCCTTTGCCAGTTGCTCTTTAGCGTCTTGTTTGGATAAATCGCCAGTGAATGACGAGTCAAAATCCGATACCAAATGTTTCTTTCCGGGCTTTGCCAGCAGGTCTTTTAGAATATCCTTTTTCATGTGACGGTAGTTTTAATAGTTCTATTCAAATAAAACAGTTGAGGCAGTCAATTGGTTTTTATAATCAGTATGTTTGAGACATTTCATGAGAAAGAGGCTTCTTGACGGATAATGACCAAAAATGAACGGATATTGCTCTGGTATCATGAAGGAATTTATCCGAAATTTGCAATCGAATTAGTACTATATAATAAAAGAAACAATGAAGTATTTGAATAAAGAAACCAATGGTATCACCCTTTCACGTATCGGACTGGGTGCCATGAGAATGGCTGACGTTCAGCAGGGAGTCGACACGATACATGCCGCGCTGGACAGTGGAATTACGTATCTGAACACAGGGGACTTTTATGGTCACGGAGAAAGTGAACTGGTGATCCGCGAGGCTTTGAAAACCCGGAAGCGCGAAGACATTTTTATCGCCGTCAAGTTTGGTGGAATGCTCACTCCAGATGATCGGTTCTATGGTATTGACGTCCGTCCGCAGAACGTACAAAATTATCTGGCTTACACCTTGAAACGATTAGGCACAGATTATGTTGACCTCTATCAGCCAGCACGTATCAATCCGCACATCCCGGTGGAAGATACTATTGGTGCCGTTGCCGATCTTGTAAAAGCTGGTTATGTGCGTAGTGTCGGGATCACCGAGATAGATGCTGAAACGTTGCGTCGGGCGCATGCCGTTCATCCTATCAGTTTGGTTGAAGTACGATATTCCTTGCTGGATCGTGACATTGAAGAGGGGATTCTACCCACTGCACGAGAATTGGGTATTGATGTGGTTACATTCGCCAACCTCTTTCATGGAGTAATTGGAGGTAGCAATCCTGCCGGAAAAGTTGCGGGATTGAGTCAACGGATGCCACCGCAAGCTGCCGAGAAATTAAAGCAAGCCGTTTCACGGCTCGAACTGTTGAAAGAAATGGCCGATGAGAAGAACGTATCTGTATCGCAACTCGCCATTGCATGGGTATTGGCGCAGGGGGATGACATATTGGCTTTGGTAGGCTCGCGTACTGTCGATCAGCTTCACGATACCGTGAAAGCGATTGATATTCACCTTAGTCCGGAGGATTTGCAACGTATCGAGCAGATAATCCCTAAAGAATATGCTTCCAATTCGGCAATGTTACCGATTAATCTGGACGAGAACGGGCTGTTTAAATTCTAACGCCATTCGTTGTCTTTTCACCTTTCTTGTACTCCAATGGTGAGAGACCTGTATTCCTTTTAAAGAACTTCACGAATGTAGACTGATCCGGGAAGTTCAATTCTATTGCGATTTGGTTGATCGTCTTGTCCGGTTCACGAAGTAGAATTTTAGCTTCTGTAATCACTGCATTGATAATCCACTTTGCTGCTGACTGCCCATCATATTCTCTGACCACTTTCGATAAATAATCAGAAGTAACACAAAGTTTGTCTGCATAAAAAGTGACTTCTCTGTGCATCCGGCATTCTTCCATAAGTAATTCCCTGAACCGTTGACGGAGGGTTTCACTGCGGGATAGTCCCAGCTCTCCGTCGCCATACCTATGCCAGCGGCAGTTGTCAAGGTCAAAGAATAGATTTATAATCTGATTCTTGATGACGTAAGAGTGGTAGACGTGTTCTTTATCAGGAATATAACTTTTAATGAGTTCAACCTGTTTTCTCAAACGCAGGCTTTCTTCCTCACTCAACTCTTGCCTGGTATGTAATTTCTTCAACTGACCCGCCTGTTGCAGACGGATGCCGGATGTCATAGCCATTATTTCCTTTTTCAATTCAGCAGAATGAATGATGAGATAGCCCTTGAAATCGGCTGAATAAGCTGTGTGCTCTATAATATCATCCGGATACACCTGCATCACCGTGTTCTTTTTCAGTGTATGCGATAAATAGTTTATTCCTATTGTAATTTCTCCGGAAAGAACAAAGATGAGGGAATAGCCTTTCAAACGTATCGGATAGTTTTTGACTTGAACCGGTGAACGACGGGAGTTATCCATATCTATGACGGACAATTGCTCCTGAAAGGTAGCTTCTGCGGATATTCTTTCAAAGTATTCGGGCAAAGCTAAATCTACCACCTGTTCCATAAAAACACTATTATAATTTGTGGAAAACAAAGTTCGTACTATTCTTACAGAAAAAAGAGAGTATAGGCCACTTTGTTTTAGTCAGAATCCGATATTACATATTTTTAAGACGATAGCGTCTTCAATCGGGAGAAAAACAGACATTCAACTTCGTTTTCCATAATAATTACTTATATTTGTCCGGATATGGAATAAGAAAAACCGATATGAAGTATTTGTTAATGTGTGCAGGCTTACTTTTCACAGTCTTTCAGTCATGGGGACAGGAGAGGCTTGCAGATAGAATCGCTCCTCCGTCAGGATATGTTAGAGAGACCTGCTCCGATAATTCGTTTACAACTTATTTGCGCAATTTGTCATTATTGCCTAAAGGCAGTAAAGTGTTACTTTACAATGGAAAAGAAAAAGCCAATCAGGCAGCCGCATTTGCAGTCGTAGATATGGAGATAGGCAATCGTGATTTGCAGCAGTGTGCCGATGCAGTGATACGCCTGCGGGCGGAATATCTGTGGAAACATAAACGGTATACAGATATAAAATTCAACTTCACAAGTGGATTTACTGCCGAATACAAGAAATGGGCGGAGGGAAATCGAATAAAAGTCAGCGGTAATCAGGTTCAATGGTATGCTTCGGGAAAAGGAGTGGATTATTCCTATAAAACTTTCCGTAACTATCTCGATATGGTTTTTATGTATGCCGGAACTGCCTCTTTATCTCGTGAGCTCCCAGCTGTGCTTTATACTTCCTTGCAACCCGGGGATGTCTTTATTAAAGGCGGTTCACCCGGTCATGCTGTGATTGTTATGGATATTGCCATTCATCCGAATACCGGAAAGAAAGTATTCCTTCTGGCGCAAAGCTATATGCCTGCCCAACAGATTCATATCCTGGTCAATCCAACCAGCCGGAACCTTTCTCCCTGGTACGAGCTGACCGAAACGGATACTGGGAAACTATACACTCCGGAATGGATTTTTGAGAAGAAAGACCTGAAGCGTTTTAAATAGGAGAATAGATATAAATGCAACATAACAAAGAAATAATTAAATCTTTTCTTACTTGATTTTCCATCTTTTCCTTATCTTTGGCATTCAACAAACCGTTTTAATCATACAACAACGAAAAACAACCGATTATGAATTATGATTTATCAATGAATGCTAACCAGTTGGTGGCATTCCTTCAAAAACCAACTTCAGAGTTTACAAAAGCTGACATTATCTCATTTATCCAGCAAAAAGATATCCGCATGGTTAATTTTATGTATCCGGCGGGAGACGGGCGTCTGAAAACTCTGAACTTTGTCATCAACAATCAAGCTTATCTGGAAGCTATTCTCACATGTGGAGAACGGGTAGACGGTTCCAGTCTTTTCTCATTTATAGAAGCGGGCAGTAGTGACCTTTATGTAATTCCCCGTTTTTGCACAGCATTCGTTGATCCGTTTGCCGAGATTCCGACGCTGTCTATGCTGTGCTCTTTCTTCAATAAAGACGGCGAACCCCTCGAAAGTGCACCAGAACACACTCTTTACAAAGCAAGCAAAACTTTTACAGAAGTTACCGGAATGGAATTTCAGGCAATGGGCGAATTGGAATATTATGTAATAGCTCCGGATACTGGTATGTTTCAGGCAACCGACCAACGTGGTTATCACGAATCGGGCCCTTATGCTAAATTCAATGAGTTCCGTACTCAATGTATGTCTTACATCGCACAGACAGGCGGGCAAATAAAGTATGGACACTCCGAAGTGGGTAATTTTACGCTGGATGGTTATATCTATGAGCAGAATGAAATAGAATTCCTGCCGGTTCCCGTATCGCAGGCAGCAGATCAATTAATGATTGCCAAATGGGTGATTCGTAACCTGGGATTTAGATATGGATACAATGTAACCTTTGCTCCAAAGATTACGGCAGGTAAAGCAGGTTCGGGCTTGCATGTCCACATGCGTATCATGAAAGACGGAAAGAACCAGATGCTGAAAGACGGTGTTTTGTCGGAAACAGCACGCAAGGCAATTGCCGGAATGATGGTGCTTGCTCCGTCAATTACTGCCTTCGGAAATACCAATCCTACTTCTTATTTCCGTCTCGTTCCTCATCAGGAAGCACCTACCAACGTTTGCTGGGGAGATCGCAACCGTTCCGTATTGGTGCGTGTACCTCTGGGATGGGCTGCAAAAACAGATATGTGTACATTGGCAAATCCGTTGGAAGTTGAAAGTCATTTTGACACCAGTCAGAAGCAGACTGTAGAAATGCGCTCTCCGGATGGTTCGGCAGATTTGTATCAACTGTTGGCTGGTTTGGCTGTTGCCTGCCGTCATGGTTTTGAGATTGAAAATGCGCTGGACATTGCTGAAAAAACTTATGTAAATGTGAATATCCATCAGAAAGAAAACGAAGATAAGCTGAAATCACTGGCGCAACTGCCGGATAGCTGTGAAGCTTCTGCCGATTGTCTGCAACAACAACGGGCAATCTTTGAACAATATAATGTATTCAGCCCGGCAATGATTGACGGTATCATCCGCAGACTTCGTGGTTATGAAGATAAAACATTGCGTGCGGATTTGGAAGGAAAGCCGATGGAGATGTTAGATCTCGTACATAAGTATTTCCATTGTGGATAATTAAAAAATGATATATGAATAAAAGACTATCTTCGGTTGAAAGGTAGTCTTTTATTTTTTTATATAATACATTCAGACCAAACAGGCTACAAATTTACAGGTTTGGTCTACTTAATGCCGGGTTTGGTCTACAAACTCTCTACGCAGATCGGTAAAACTCTACTTTTGTCTCATTCAAACCCTAAAACTGATAAAAGAATGAGGATTATTTTGTTAAGTGCGTTCGCCTTGTTTCTATTACTTCCTGAAAATATACAGGCACAGGTTACTGTGAAAACCGGGTATATATCTTCTTCCCGATATAAAGATGAAAACGGACAGTATCCCGGGAAAGGGGATATGTGCTTTGTGGAAGGGAACGTCAATATTCCCGTATCACAGAAAATGAATGAAAGAAATCAGCCAACTCTTTGGATGATTTCGGCAGGAGGAAGCTATACGGCAATGAATAATAAGAATCTTCAATCTTACATAGACATAGATCAAATTATAAATATGCAGTTGAGCGTAACCAATATTCGCCCTATCAGCAAAAAATGGCTTTTGTTGACGACTGTCGGTGCAGGCGTCTATACCTCTTCTGATGTAAAACTGAAGAATGTTCTGGGACAGGGAGGAGTTATTTTCATCCGGCAGTTCAAGTCCAATTTATCTCTTGGAGCCGGATTGGCTGTGAACAACACATTTGGTTATCCGATGGTATTTCCTGCTATTTATTTTGATTGGAGCACTGAAGGACGTTATCAAATTAAAGTTTCGATGCTGAATGCCATGGAAGTATCGGCAGGAATGAAAATGAATAAATATCTGAATCTAAGGATCGTGGCAGAGATGAACGGGTCATTGGCATTGTTGGAAAGAGAAGGAAAAGATACTATGTTTTCCCAGCAATTCATTATTGTAGGTTTACAACCGGAAGTAAGTATGGGGAATTCTTTTTCAATCACTGCTACTGCCGGTGTGTCGTGTAGCAGAATAGCTTATTACACTACCCGCACTTTAAAGGCTTTCTTCGAAGATATGTCTAAAGATACTGATCCATATTTTAAACCGGCAATGTATGTTTCGGTGGGAATGAAGTATAAGTTCTAAAAAAATGGTAACTTTATCGCCTGATGTCAGTTAAGATACTATTATATACGTTACTGAAGCAAATTGGGATATTTCTTGTAGTCTCCTTTTTAGTGTTCAGAGGCACTTTTGTCGAAAGCGATAGTTTAGGGCTAAATCTTTCTACGGGAGTTAGTCTTTTACTTTCTGTCATTCTATGGGGAATCATAAATCTGCATACTTACTGGTTAATTCCCGGTTATCTGTTTCAGCGTAGATATAAAAAGTATATCATATATTTGAGTTGCCTTGTTGGATTTATGCTGACCGCCATGGTTGGTGCTATTTGTTTTCTAGGGCAATATTATGTTATACCCGAACAGATGCAAAGACTAAACAGTGATCTCCCTTTCTTTCTGTTGATAAATGCATTGGCACTGATACTCTATTTCCTGGCTTTTTCTTTTACTATTTTTCTGCATCGTTGGGTGGCCTATCAACAACGATTAAATGAATTGGAGAATATTAGCATACAGACTGATCTAAATCATTTGAAAGATCAACTCCAACCGGAGTTTTTTTCGAGAATATTGAATAAGGTACGAACCTTGCTGGGAGAAGATGGAGAAAAGGCGTCATTGCTTATCTTTAAATTAAGTCGGTTGCTTAGATACCAACTTTATGAAAGTGAACGGCAACAGGTATTGTTGGGAGATGATATCGATTTTATGACTGATTATATGAAGTTGGAGAAACTATGTAATCCGGAGTTTAATTTTGAAGTCAACATCCTGAATGAAGTGCGTTATATACAAGTTCCTCCTTTATTGTTTATGCCTGTGATAGAATATGTGATTCAGACAACTGTATGTGGAGAGAATGGAAAGGGAGAAAATATAAGGATCGATTTTCAAATGGAAGAGAATCAGCTTCGATTTATTTGTACATACTGTCTGCGAAAAAAGGAAAGTCTGCAAGTAGCACCTGCTTTTGACAAGTTACGGCAACGATTGGACTTGTTATATCCGGGAGGTTATCAATTAAAAAGTGGCTATAATGATGAGGCACTGTGTACCATTGGTTTAATGTTGGAATTATGAAAGATACCTGGAATGTATACGATTGGGGGAAGAATCTGGTAAATGACCGTTTCAGGCTTATCAGTAATTTACTATTGCTATTTATTATACTCTTTTTGGGCTTTCAGAATGTATATGGAGATTTTACTAGAGAAGGTTTCCTATATGCATATCCGGTTAGTATATTGGTTTTTGCATTTCCTATCTATCTGAATATATATTGGTTAGTGCCCCGTTTCCTGTATAAGGCCAAGCGCAAGTTATGGTGTTATTGGATTTCGTTTCTCGGAGTCAATTTAGTGAGTGTATTATTAGGATTTATATTTCTGTCTCCATTATATCAACGATACGGTATTCGTGGGTTTTGTATACAGGATAACCACGCTGTTTCTTTTGATAGTATTGCTTATGGAGTATTAGTACTGCTATTAAGTGCAGGTGGCTGTACGAGCTTTGAACTATTCCGCCGTTGGGTTGTCTCCGATAAAAAGATTCTTGAATTGGAGAAGGCGACTAAACAGACAGAATTGCAACAATTAAAGAAACAGATCAATCCGCATTTTCTTTTTAATATGCTGAATAATGCCAATATTTTGGTAAAGGATGCTCCGGATGAGGCTTCACAGATATTGGAGAAACTGGACAATCTACTTCGCTACCAGTTGAATGACAGTACAAGAAGAGAAGTATTTCTTACTGCAGATATACAGTTTCTCACCAGCTTTCTTGAATTGGAGAAGGTGAGAAGGGATCATTTTGAATATACAATCTTTCAAGAGGGAAATATGGAGAATATCTGTATTCCTCCGTTATTGTTTATCCCTTTTGTAGAGAATGCGGTGAAACATAATTTGGATAGCGACAATTTATCTTATGTTCACTTGTATTTTTCTGTGCATAATAAACAGTTGACGTTTCGTTGCGAAAATTCTAAGCCCCGTGTTCCTGTTAAGCGGGAAGGGGGAATAGGGTTGGCCAATGTGAAACGCAGACTGGATTTACTTTATGAATCACGGTATACGCTACAGATAGAAGATAAAGAAACAACTTATAATGTCAACTTACATCTAAACTTATGAATTGTATTATTGTTGATGACGAGCCGGTAGCTCGCAAAGGTATGAAGTCATTGGTGGAGCAGATTCCACAACTGACATTGGTGGGTAGCTTTAATAATGCTATCGCAGCGTCTGCTTATATAAATGAATATACGGTTGATCTGATTTTCCTTGATATTCAGATGCCGGGAATTACCGGAATAGAATTTGCGCAAAGCATTCCCGTGAATACGTTGATTGTCTTTACAACGGCGTATGCGGAATATGCACTCGATAGTTATGAAGTAAGTGCCATTGATTATCTGGTGAAGCCCATTGAAATGAACCGTTTTCTGAAAGCAGTCAATAAGGCAATAGTATATCATAAACTGTTATTGTCGGAAACAGCCGAAAGAGTGGAGGAGATACAGGAAGAATATATCTTCATCAAATCGGAACGACGCTATATCAAGATAAACTTCAGTGATATTCTTTTTATTGAAGGACTAAAGGATTATTCCATTCTCCAATTGGAAGGTCAGCGGGTGATTACTAAGATGAATCTGAAAAATATTCATGAGCAACTGCCCGCTAAACAGTTTCTCCGGATAAACAAGTCCTATATTGTCAATACTTCACGGATTGACTCTTTTGATACCAATGATATTTTTATTAAGTCTTATGAGATAGGAATAGGAGGTGGAAACTATAAGAAAACGTTTTTTGAGGAATTTGTAGCGAAGAATTTGCAGAAAGACTAATCCGGTAGTTTACATGGAATGGCTTGGTATAAAAAGAATAAGAACGTTAAGTATTGGCCTATTTTCATAAAAAAGATGTTTTGCAGAAAGAAAAAGGAGAGAATATAGTGCAATATCCCCAAATAATGCTTTCCTTTGTACCAACAACAATAAAGAGGTTTATTACGATTTGATTTTTTTACATGAATCTTCTCATTTATTTGAGCATATCCATCTCTAATTAAGATCTTCCTAAAACTTTCTTATTGAATTATTAATTTTTTATATTTGTATTTTATGAATTTGTACATTGGAAATCTTAGCTATAATGTTAAGGAATCAGATTTGAGACATGTAATGGAAGAGTATGGAACAGTTGCTTCAGTAAAGTTAATCACAGATCGTGAAACTAGAAGATCAAAAGGTTTTGCGTTTATCGAAATGCCGGATGATGCAGAAGCTGCTAAAGCTATCGAACAATTGAACGGTGCAGAATATGTAGGTCGTTCAATGGTAGTAAAAGAAGCATTGCCAAAGAATTAATACTGAATACATATACAGTAATAGAGAAAGGCGCACTAGGTAACTAGCGCGCCTTTCTTCTGTTAATCCTCATTGTTATCTTCTTCATCATCCACCATATTATTGAGTTCCAATTCCAGGTCTACCAGCTCTTGTTCCCATAATTTCAGGATATCCTTCGGTGTATCTTTTGCAGCTTTCTTTATTCTTTCTTGAGCAACAGATACTTCATGCTCTAATTGTCTACGTCTGCTCATAATTCTATTGTTTTGATTATAAAATGATAACAACTCGTGTGGGGAATAGTTCGACGGGATAAAATTAAAAGTAATGGGGTGAACTATTCACAAATAAAGGATGTTTTGTAATCTGAATCTTTAAAAAACATACAGCCATGCTCAATTTAATAGCCGTTTTCTTAGTATGTTCAGGTATCGGAATTGCAGTACATATTGCCATAGACCTGACACATCGTCCGCAATCAATGAAGATAATGAATGCAGTCTGGATATTATCTGCATTATGGGGAAGTTATTTAGCTTTATGGGCGTATAATAAGTTTGGACGGAGTAGTCCGATGAAAGCTGAGGATGATGGGATGAAAATGGATATGTCTGGCATGAAAGATATGTCTGATATGAAGGGAATGGATATGTCCGGTATGAAAGATAATATGGAGATGGATATGGCCATGCAGGGAGAAATGTCGATGCAAGGAATGCAACGTCCTTATTGGCAATCGGTAGCTTTGTCGGCGCTTCATTGTGGTGCAGGATGTACATTGGCAGATATCATAGGAGAGTGGTTTACAAACTATGTTCCTGTAACTGTGGCAGGAAGTCAGCTCTTTGGTAATTGGGTACTTGACTTTATTCTGGCTTTGATGATTGGTGTTTATTTCCAATTCTATGCTATTCGGGAGATGGAAAAAATATCGGTAGGTAATGCCTTGGCTCGTGCTTTCAAAGCGGATTTCTTTTCTCTTTTGTCCTGGCAGGTAGGAATGTATGGCTGGATGGCGATTGTCTATTTTGTATTGTTCATCAATGAACCGTTACCCAAAGACACATGGATATTCTGGTTTATGATGCAGTTGGCTATGCTTTTCGGCTTCTTCTGTGCATATCCTATGAATGCTCTTCTTATAAAATTAGGTATAAAGAAAGGTATGTAAAATAAATGCAGATTTACTCTAAACGATAAGTATGTAATTACTTATTTGAGGGAGTGAATCTGCATCTGTTATGATATGACTACTTTTGTCTTTTCTTTCTCTTTGGGAGTTTATCTTTTCAATAATTTCGGTATATCCGAAGGTTCTTGTGCTACCCGGATACCGGCAGCTTCTAAAGATTTAATCTTCTCTTTTGCCGAACCGGAACTTCCCGAAATGATAGCTCCTGCATGTCCCATCTGCTTTCCCGGAGGAGCTGATTGCCCGGCAATAAATGCTACCACAGGTTTGGTTACATTATTGCGGATATATTCGGCCGCTTGCTCTTCCGCATTTCCTCCAATCTCTCCAATCAGAACGATTGCTTCTGTTTCCGGATCATTTTGAAACATCTCCAGCAGTTGACGGAAATGAAGACCTACAACAGGGTCACCCCCGATGCCGATAGCAGTGGATTGTCCCATGCCATTCGCCGTTAAGTGATACACAATCTCGTAAGTAAGTGTTCCGCTACGACTGATAACTCCGACATTCCCTTCTAAAAAGACCTGTCCCGGTAAAATACCAACCATACTTTTTCCCGGAGAGATCAGTCCCGGACAGTTAGGCCCGATCAACATGGCGCCTTTTTGTTCGGCAAACTGATGTGCCTTAATCACGTCCAGTGTGGGGATTCCTTCTGCAATGCAGACTATGATACGGATGCCTGCGTCCGCTGCCTCCATAATAGCATCTGCCGCAAAACGTGCCGGAACGAAAATGATGGAGGTATTAGCCTTTGTCTGCTCGACAGCATCATACATGGTGTTGAATACGGGGATTCCGTCCACATCTGTTCCTCCTTTGCCCGGAGAAGTACCTCCGACCACATTGGTTCCATATTCTTTCATCTTCTTGGCATGGAAAAGCCCGTCTCTGCCAGTGATTCCTTGCACAATTAAACGGGTGGATTTATCTATTAGTATGCTCATAATTGCTTTATTTTTTAGTGATTTGGTACGTATTATGCTTTCAGAGCCATAAGAGCAGCCTCTTTCATCGTTGTGGCTATTTGGAAACGGCTGTAATTCCGTAACAGTTCCCGTCCGATATGTTCATTGGTGCCTGTAAGCCGGACGATGACGGGGACATTGCTGTTTATCTGCTCGAATGCCTGAAGGAGCCCCATTACCACATCATCGCAACGAGTGATCCCACCGAAAATATTAATCAGGACCACTTTTACTTTCTCATCCTGCAATAAGAGTTTCATAGCTTCAATAACCTTGACAGGATTGGAGCTGCCACCGATGTCGAGAAAATTAGCTGACTGACCTCCATAAAGTTTAATCATGTCCATAGTAGCCATGGCAAGTCCGGCGCCATTTACCATACAACCGATATTGCCGTCCATGTGGACATAACTGAATCCTTTATCTTTGGCATCTGCTTCCACTTTTTCTTCTTCCGTCGGATCAAATAAAGCATGTACCTCCGGATGGCGATAGAGCGCATTGTCATCAAAAACAATCTTTGCGTCAATAGCCATTAACGTACCTTTCTTTGTAAGTGCCAGCGGATTTACTTCCACTAACGACGCGTCATTCTCCACAAAGATTTTATAAAGTTCCTGAAGGATGGCTGCCATTTTACCCGCCTGTTCCATTTGGGGAAAAAGAGAGAAAGCAAAACGCCTTGCCAGATAATCGGGAAGACCAATAAATGGATTGATTGAATATCGGATGATTTTCTCCGGTGTTTGACGGGCTACCTCTTCGATATCCATACCGCCGGACGCACTCATCATCAGAACGACAGAACGTGTATTCCGGTCGATGGTGTAACTGACATAATATTCTGCAGCAATATCAACCGCTTCGCTGACCAGAACTTGATTGACTGGAAGACCTTTAATGCTCATTCCAAGAATGTTCTTGGCTTCCTGATAAGCATCTTCCGTATTGTTTACCAGTTTCACTCCTCCGGCTTTTCCCCGGCCTCCGGTTAATACTTGTGCTTTTATAACCACTCTGTCTGTTCCCATCCTCCGGTATGCAGCCAGGACGCCTGCGGCAGTACGGCATAAAGTGTGCCTCTCGACAGGTATTCCGTACTTGGAGAAAATCTCTTTCGCTTGATATTCATGTATTTTCATGGCTCATAAATTTGAGTAAATGATTCCTGTAATAAAAACAAAAGAAAGATTCGGAAAGTTTGCCGGAAAAGAAAAGTATCAGGGTGTTTTACAACATGTTCGTTTGTATTTCATCTATGGTTTTCATATAAAAAAAGCGTGTTGGCAATAGTTACCAACACGCTCTATATCATTTAAAGATGAAGTCTGTCTTACGGATATTTATGCAATACCGTGAGCATTGACAGTACCGTCAATCTTCTTAATCAATCCTTGAAGTACTGCACCCGGGCCACATTCTGTAAAATCAGTAGCACCGTCAGCAACCATATTCTTTACTGATTGTGTCCAACGTACAGAAGCAGTCAATTGAGCAACCAGGTTCTTTTTGATTTCTGCAGGGTCAGTGTGAGGAAGTGCATCCACATTCTGATATACCGGACATTTAGGAGTATGTATTTCTGTAGCTTTGATAGCAGCTTCCAGTTCTATTTTAGCAGGATCCATCAATGGAGAATGGAAAGCACCACCCACTTTCAGCGGAAGAGCACGTTTTGCTCCGGCAGCTTTCATCAGTTCGCAAGCCTTTTCGATACCCGGTACAGAGCCGGAGATAACGATTTGTCCTGGGCAGTTGTAGTTGGCCGGTACGCAAACTTCACCTTCTGCATTTACTGTTGCGCAGATTTCTTCTACTTTCTCATCCGGCAATGCGATAATGGCAGCCATAGTAGAAGGAGTAGCTTCACAAGCTTTCTGCATAGCCATTGCACGTGCATAAACAAGTTTCAAACCATCTTCAAAACTCAATGCACCGGCAGCAACCAATGCAGAGAACTCACCAAGTGAGTGGCCGGCAGTCATTTCCGGTTTGAAGTCGTCGCCCATGCAAAGAGCAGAAATAACAGAGTGAAGGAAAACGGCAGGTTGAGTAACCTTTGTCTGACGAAGATCTTCGTCTGTGCCGTCGAACATGATATCTGTAATGCGATATCCGAGGATATCATTTGCTTTTTCAAACAATTCTTTTGCTAAAGCTGAGTTTTCATACAGGTCTTTACCCATTCCTACAAATTGAGCGCCTTGACCGGGAAATACAAATGCTTTCATATTTTTATTATTTAATTGATTTTTAATTGCGGGTGCAAAGTTACGTATTTTTATGATACAACCGCACAAAAAGTACACATTTGTGCAACGGTGTCCGGAAAATGCCATAAGGGGCCGTTGCCATGACCGATATTCAATTCTTTTCCTGCGATAATGGCTTGAGTGATATATGTTTTCGCATGCTGGATGGATTCTCGCATGGGGTAGCCTTTGGCAAGATAGGTGGCAATAGCGGAAGAGAGGGTACATCCCGTTCCATGCAGATTATGGCTTTCTATTTTTTTCTCCTCATATATATGGTAGATAAATTCGGACGTATGCAAAAGGTCGCACATATTGTCTCCTTCCAGATGTCCGCCTTTTAGTAAGATATTAGTCTGATAATCATCCGTCAGCATTTTGGCAGCGGTCTGCATATCCTGAATGTTGTGAATACTTTTACCTGTAAGTACTTTTGCTTCATCAATATTAGGGGTGATTAATGTGACAAGCGGTAAAAGTTCTTTTTTGATTTCTTCTATCGCTTCATCTGTCATAAGTTTCTTTCCGCTGGTAGACACCATTACCGGATCGTAAACGACGTATGCAGGCGAATATTTTTGTAGACAGTCGGAAATTACACGAACGATCTGAATGTCATTTATCATTCCTATTTTGATGGCAACCGGTTGCAGGTCGTCCATCACGGCTTCTATTTGCCCACGAACCATATCCGGAGAAATGGACTGTACGGCACGTACCCCCAGTGTGTTTTGTACGGTGATGGCAGTGATGGCCGATGCTGCATAGCCTCCTAAAGCCGAGATTGTTTTTATGTCTGCCTGAATTCCTGCGCCTCCCGAACAATCGGAGCCGGCAATGGATAAAATGACTGGGTGACGTTCCATTTTAGATTTTTTAATATTTACCCGACAAAGATAGAATAAAAAACGATAAGGTACAAAATGACATATCGTTTAAAATACAATAAGTACCTTTACTGGCGTCTGTTGGAAAAGATATGAAAAGTACTGATAATAAAGCGTCCATCTAGTTTTTGTACTTTATACAATTACTCACCCGTGGAAATACTAAAATACATATTGTAATTCGTAAGATAACACTAACTATTCATATTGTAGAATGTATGATATGTATTTATATGAAAAACAATGTTTTATAGCATGTTTCTTATTTTGTTTTGATGGTTTGTAGCCTCTATATTTGCATCGTCTTAAAGAAATGTATATGCAAAATTTACAGAAAAATACACCTCTAGCAAACAATCATATATCAGTAGACTGTGTAGTGATTGGTTTTGACGGAGAACAACTGAAAGTGTTGCTTGTAAAACGTGCAGGTGAGGATAATGGAGAAGTATATCATGATATGAAACTTCCCGGAAGTCTTATCTATATGGATGAAGCCCTGGATGAAGCTGCACAACGAGTTTTGTATGAACTGACAGGACTTAAAAATGTGAATCTGATGCAGTTTAAAGCATTTGGTTCTAAAAACAGAACGAGTAATCCGAAAGATGTACGCTGGTTGGAAAGAGCTATGCAGTCAAAAGTGGAGCGTATTGTTACCATTGCATATTTGTCGATGGTGAAGATAGATCGTACGTTGGATAAGAATCTGGACGATCACCAGGCTTGCTGGGTCGCTTTGAAAGACGTGAAAACACTGGCTTTCGACCATAATCTGATTATAAAGGAGGCAATGACTTATATTCGTCAGTTCGTAGAATTTAATCCTTCCATGTTGTTCGAACTACTTCCGCGTAAATTTACAGCCGCACAATTAAGGACTCTTTTTGAATTAGTATACGACAAAGCCGTGGACGTGCGTAACTTCCATAAAAAAATAGCAATGATGGAATATGTAGTTCCTTTGGAAGAAAAACAACAAGGAGTGGCTCACCGTGCTGCCCGTTATTATAAATTTGATAAGAAGATATATAATAAGGTAAGAAGGTAGCCCCTGTTCAAGTATTAAGTATCAAGTATTATGTATTAGGCGTTGAATGTTAAAGTATTAATTGTCGGACATTGAGCGTTAAATCGTAAATAGTAAATCGTTAAATCGTAAATAAAATTATGTTTCTATTAGGTTATGACATAGGTAGCTCGTCTGTAAAAGCGAGTTTGGTAAATGCGGAGACAGGTAAATGTGTATCCTCGGCATTTTTTCCGAAAACAGAAGCGAATATTATTGCAGTGAATCCCGGATGGGCGGAACAAGATCCTGAAAGTTGGTGGGAAAACTTAAAGTTGTCCACGCAGGCTATTATGACCGAATCCGGAGTGAGTGCCGCTGAAATTAAAGCCATCGGTATCTCTTATCAGATGCACGGATTGGTTTGTGTTGATAAGAATCAGCATGTATTGCGTCCTGCTATCATCTGGTGTGACTCTCGTGCGGTGCCATACGGTCAGAGAGCGTTTGAGACAATCGGGGAGGAGAGATGTCTTTCTCATTTGTTGAATTCGCCGGGAAATTTTACCGCTTCCAAGTTGGCGTGGATTAAAGAAAACGAACCTGCCATCTATGAGCAGATTGATAAGATAATGCTGCCGGGCGATTATATTGCCATGAAGTTGAGTGGAGAAATCTGTACAACTGTTTCCGGGCTTTCGGAAGGTATGTTCTGGGATTTCAAGAACAACCGGGTGGCTGATTTCTTAATGGATTATTACGGATTTGATTCTTCCTTGATTGCAGATATTAAGCCGACCTTCGCGGAACAGGGACGTGTAAATGCAATAGCTGCCAAAGAGCTTGGACTGAAAGAAGGGACACCGATTACTTATCGTGCAGGCGACCAGCCTAACAATGCCCTTTCTTTGAACGTGTTTAATCCGGGCGAAATTGCTTCTACGGCAGGAACATCAGGGGTGGTTTATGGTGTGAACGGTGAAGTGAACTATGATCCGCAGTCACGCGTCAATACCTTTGCGCATGTCAATCATACCATAGATCAGACACGTTTGGGAGTATTGCTTTGCATCAACGGAACGGGTATTCTCAATTCATGGGTAAAACGCAACATTGCTCCCGAAGGAATATCTTATAATGAAATGAATGTATTGGCTTCCAAAGCTCCTATCGGCAGTGCGGGAATCAGTATTCTGCCCTTTGGTAACGGTGCCGAACGTATGCTGAACAATAAAGAAATCGGTTGCAGCATCCGTGGATTGGACTTCAATGCACATGGTAAACACCACATCATCCGTGCCGCTCAAGAAGGTATCGTATTCTCTTTTAAATATGGCATTGATATCATGGAGCAGATGGGAATTCCCGTGAAGATGATCCATGCCGGACACGCTAATATGTTCTTGAGTTCTATCTTCCGCGATACTTTGGCGGGAGTCACAGGAGCTACTATCGAGCTTTACGATACAGATGGTTCCGTAGGCGCTGCGAAAGGTGCGGGCATCGGTGCAGGTATCTACAAGGATAACAATGAAGCATTTGCTACGCTTGACAAACTGGATGTGATTGAGCCTAATGTGGCAAAACGACAGGAATATGCTGACGCGTACGCAAAATGGAAATACCGTCTTGAAAAGTCGATGACCGGTAACATACCGGCTCCGGTTCTTTCTTCAGATAAATAATTAACAATTTAAATAATAACCATTTTAAAAATAAAAGAATTATGGCAACAAAAGAATTTTTCCCGGGAATTGAAAAGATTAAGTTCGAAGGTAAAGATAGTAAAAATCCGATGGCATTCCGTTACTACGATGCTGAAAAGGTTATCAACGGTAAGAAGATGAAAGATTGGTTGAGATTTGCTATGGCATGGTGGCATACTTTGTGTGCTGAAGGTGGCGACCAATTCGGTGGCGGAACAAAACAATTCCCTTGGAATAGTAATGCTGACGCTATACAAGCTGCAAAAGATAAAATGGACGCAGGTTTCGAATTCATGCAGAAAATGGGTATCGAATACTACTGTTTCCACGATGTAGACTTGGTTTCTGAAGGTGCAAGCATCGAAGAATACGAAGCTAACTTGAAAGCAATCGTAGCATACGCAAAACAGAAACAAGCTGAAACAGGCATCAAACTGTTGTGGGGTACTGCCAACGTATTTGGCCATGCACGTTATATGAACGGTGCTGCTACTAACCCTGATTTTGACGTAGTAGCTCGTGCTGCTGTTCAGATCAAGAATGCAATCGATGCAACTATCGAACTGGGTGGTCAGAACTATGTATTCTGGGGTGGCCGTGAAGGCTATATGTCTCTTCTGAATACAGATCAGAAACGTGAAAAAGAACACTTGGCAAAAATGCTGACCATCGCTCGTGATTATGCTCGTGCCCGTGGTTTCAAAGGTACTTTCCTGATCGAACCGAAACCGATGGAACCGACAAAACATCAGTATGATGTAGATACAGAAACAGTAATCGGATTTCTGAAAGCTCATGGCTTGGATAAAGATTTCAAAGTGAACATTGAAGTAAACCACGCAACTTTGGCTGGTCACACTTTCGAACACGAATTGGCAGTAGCAGTAGACAACGGCATGTTGGGTTCTATCGATGCTAACCGTGGTGATTATCAGAATGGTTGGGATACAGACCAATTCCCGATTGACAACTACGAACTGACACAAGCTATGATGCAAATTATCCGCAACGGCGGTTTGGGTAACGGTGGAACAAACTTCGACGCTAAGACTCGTCGTAACTCTACTGACCTGGAAGATATCTTCATCGCTCACATCGCAGGTATGGACGCTATGGCTCGTGCATTGGAAAGCGCAGCTGCTCTGCTGAACGAATCTCCCTATAAGAAAATGTTGGCTGACCGTTACGCTTCATTTGATGGCGGTAAAGGTAAGGAGTTTGAAGATGGCAAGTTGACTTTGGAAGATGTAGTTGCTTATGCAAAAGCAAACGGTGAACCGAAGCAGACTAGCGGTAAACAAGAACTTTATGAAGCAATTCTGAATATGTATTGCTAATTAACCCCACCACAGATTACACGGATTATCACAGATTGATTTTCTTCTCTCTTATTTTGAATTTTATCTGTGTTAATCTGTGAAATCTGTGGTGATATAAATCCAACTACTACAACACTACTTTATCTACTTATAACCATGATTAATACAACGAACGAGGGTAGTAAACTCTACCTATATTCGATAACCTCTGTCGCCATTTTGGGAGGACTGCTTTTCGGATACGATACAGCAGTTATTTCCGGTGCGGAGAAAGGCTTGGAGGCTTTTTTCCTTTCGGCCTCTGATTTTCAATACAATAAAGTAATGCATGGAATCACATCTTCCAGTGCATTGATTGGCTGTGTACTGGGTGGTGCGATCTCCGGTATATTTGCTTCCCGTTTGGGACGTCGTAATTCTCTAAGGCTTGCTGCCGTACTCTTTTTCCTTTCAGCATTAGGTTCCTATTATCCGGAAGTCTTGTTTTTCGAATACGGAAAGCCGAACATGGATTTGCTGATTGCTTTTAATTTGTATCGTGTTTTGGGCGGTATCGGTGTTGGACTGGCTTCTGCAGTCTGTCCGATGTATATTGCTGAAATAGCTCCTTCTAATATTCGTGGAACGCTTGTATCGTGTAACCAGTTTGCTATCATCTTCGGTATGTTGGTAGTATACTTCGTGAATTTCCTGATTATGGGCGACCATCAAAATCCTATTATTTTGAAAGATGCAGCAGGTGTATTGTCTGTTAGTGCTGAATCTGATATGTGGACTGTTTATGAAGGATGGCGTTACATGTTCGGTTCGGAAGCTTTCCCTGCAGCTTTCTTCGGTCTGTTGTTGTTCTTTGTTCCCAAGACTCCTCGTTATCTTGTATTGATACAGCAGGATGAAAAGGCTTATTCGATCCTTGAAAAGATCAATGGTAAGACAAAAGCACAGGAAATTCTTAATGATATTAAAGCTACTGCTCATGAAAAGACAGAGAAAATCTTTACTTATGGAGTGGCAGTAATTGTGATCGGTATTTTGCTTTCTGTATTCCAACAGGCTATCGGTATTAATGCGGTACTTTATTATGCTCCTCGTATTTTCGAAAATGCAGGTGCAGAAGGAGGTGGCATGATGCAGACAGTTATTATGGGTATTGTAAACATTGTCTTTACCTTGGTTGCAATCTTCACAGTAGACCGCTTCGGACGTAAACCACTATTGATAATCGGTTCTATTGGTATGGCTGTAGGTGCATTTGCGGTAGCAATGTGTGATAGCATGGCAATAAAGGGTGTTCTTCCGGTACTTTCAGTGATTGTGTATGCAGCATTCTTTATGATGTCTTGGGGACCGATTTGCTGGGTGTTGATCTCGGAAATATTCCCGAACACGATCCGTGGTAAAGCGGTAGCAATCGCCGTAGCATTCCAATGGATATTCAATTACATTGTATCTTCTACTTTCCCGGCACTGTACGACTTCAGCCCGATGTTTGCATATAGTTTATATGGCATAATCTGTGTGGCTGCTGCTATCTTTGTTTGGCGTTGGGTACCCGAAACGAAAGGTAAGACACTGGAAGATATGAGCAAACTTTGGAAGAAAAATAAATAAATTAGGTTAGTGTAATTTCATCATGCCATTATGACTTCGGTTTCTTGGCATGGTTCTACTAAGATTATGACATCGTACCAAATGGTATGGTGTCATAATTGTTTTTATTTGAAGCTTTGGGGAACAGTTGTAAATCAGGGAATTTGGTTCAGGGGAACTCTATCTCCTAAGAATAGGTTCGTAACCGTATGGAAAGGAATGATACGGATTCTTTTATAAATTCCGTATTTTAGTTCTAATGTAAATATTGTTATAGTAATAGGTGCAATAGAAATAAACGGTGTTGCCAAAAAATGTCAATAAAACTCTTATGTATTCCTGATAGATAACCCTGTTTTGTAAAACTCTGTTAACCAGGTGATTACTATTCGAATTCTTCCTTTAAAACCAACGACCCGTTTCTCACCGAGAAACAACCTGTTCGACACGGAGAAACGAAGTGTTTCTCACCGAGAAACGAATCGACTGATAAAGTCCTAGACTTAAATTAAGAAAATTGTTCGTCTCTTTTATTTTTGACGCTTCTATCGTAGGAATGTATATGTTGAAATATATTTCAATGATATTCTTATCATGTCTAAGATATAATGATATGGAATAAATTTATAACTGTATAGTTTGGAATCAATTACCACTAATGATTTTATTAGTTATTTTTAAGCAATCGTTTACCTATTAATAGTTATTTCATTGCCTAAGGAGTTTTCGTTTGACAATTGTTAAGCGATAGTTCAACATCTGTCAAGCGTTCGTTCAACAACTGTCAAACGATAACTCGTTAGGCAATTGAAAAAATAATATAAGCAAGAGAAAGAGATAAAAGCTGCATACTGACGAGTTATTGTCAGCGATAGTATTTTTGGTTATTTCCGTATAAAAACGACCTATTTTTAACGTCAGTTCGATATAATCATAATTAGCTGCTTTAGCCGGTCTTTTATAAAACACGTATTGTTATGTAACAACATCCGATTAAAATTAATTATTTTGTTTATATTTAATTGGATATCTATTTTTTTTGTAAATTGCCGTTATTTATATGAAACACAATTGTAAACTTTAAATATATTTATTATGAAAAAAGTAGGAAGACTTAGATTGAGCGAATTAGAAGGAAGAATGGATACTTTAACAAAAGCAGAACAACACGAATATTTAGGTGGAAACAATACATGGAGAATTTATGGAGGATATCTGTATGAAGTAGAAGGTGGTACCTTATTTTGTGGTGATAATGGTAAATTTGTATGGTTTCCGGGAATCAGCGTTAGTTCAGATTGGGTTACAATTCGACATATTGGTATGAGCAAGATGCTACTCAAAGAGGGGAACATGTATTATATGATCAAGGATATTATTACTAAACTGTTTGGAATCAATAAGTTTCTGAATTTCCTTCCGTAATTCCTGAAATTTGTTATTATTTAAAGATGAAAGTTTTATTATTATTATTATTTTGCTTTTGGAGTGCTCAATGTTTGTACGCCAAATTACCTTTGGATATTGTTTCTGATTCTTTGCTTTATGTATCAGAAGACTTTTCGTTTTTTGATGCGCAAGGCAAGAGTGTTTTAAAAGGAATACTTACTGTTCCTAAAAACTTGAGTTCATCTACAAGTGTTGTTGTACTCGTAGCTCCTCCTTTGCCTATACCACATGATTACTATGGTCTATTTTCTACTATAGCTGATGTGCTAAGTAAGAATGGAATTGTGACCCTTCGTTTTGATAATAGAGCATATATGGATAAATCATATTCTTCGAAAGAAGAGACTATTACTATGTTTGATCAGGCTGATGATGTGTGTAAAGCTGTGCAGGCTATAAGAAAGGATGTACGTTTTAAAAATAGTGATATTGGTTTGTTGGGCCATAGTGAAGGAACTGCTGTAGTATCTATTGAAGCATCTAGAAATAAGGAGATTCGTTTTATTGTTTGTTTATCTGCGCTTGGGATGATGGGAGCAGATATCGTTTATGACCAAACGAGTATGCCACTAAATCTGAATGACAAAATACCAGATGATGTAAAACAAAATATGTTATTTGCTTTGAAAGAATATCCATATATTGTAAATGAATGTAGTTCTTTGGATTCAATGTCTACACAAATAAGAAAAAAGGCCCAGAAATATTATACTTCAATTAAAGACAAGGAACGAATGTTTGGGAGACAATCGTTAGAGGAATATTGTCAATTGATAACTCAATGGTATACAAGACCTCGGATTGTATCATTTATTAAATATAATCCGGAACTATATTATTCAAAGCTATCTTGTCCGATTTTAGTTATTTATGGGAAAATGGATGGCAATTTAGATTATGCGAAAAATTTGATGGGTTTAGAAAGTATTATTAAAAAGTACCAAAAAGAAAGTTGTGAAATAATGGCAGTTGACAGTGTGGACCATGACTTTTTTAAAGTAAAGCGTAAGATTCCGTTCTTTATAAAGCGATTATCACATCATAAACCTAGTGAACCGAATCCTAAATATGAGTTAGAGGTATTTGAATATGTTGCGAAATGGATAAACCAAACGAAATTTTATTAATACCACATTAACTACTTAGAATATTATTCGTGGCAGTTAATGTGGTACAAGATATTAGATGTATTTTGTTGAATTTAGTATCTCATAATCAGCCCTATATAGTTCACGGATCTCATTAATATATTCTTCGTTATCTAGCTTAAAGTCAACATGTGTTGAGTTTTTGAGTCCATATTGTATAGGGACATTGTATTTCTGCAGAAATGTATCCAGTTTTTTTATTGGTACAATAAAGTCAACATCGTCTGGGGAGTAAAAATCAGATTGTCTACGTATATGTTCATCTTGAAGAATAATGCATTTCTTGTCTAATTCAAATCTGACGAACATCATAAAATGATCAAAAGTGGGTTCTCTATATAAGTCTAAGAAATGGAAATAATGTCGATACCATTTCTCTAAACAAAAGTATTTGTAGCATGATACTAGGCGCTCTACTGGATCTCTCCAAACTGCGAACTTGATAACTTCTTTGCCTCGTGTTTGTTTGTAAGTATCATAAGGAGACAAGAAACCGCTTTGTGGACAGCCACCGAACCAATCGTGTGTTCTGTCTTCACTATGCATAATATAGCCGGTTTTAGCATAAATAGCTATACTTTGTAAATAGGTGATTGCATTTTTAGAAATTGCGACAAATGCAAGATTATAGTTATCTATTTCACAAAAAAAGTTCCCTAAGTAAGGGGTTGAGTAGTTAACAGAAGTAAGTCTCATGATTTTTTAAGTTTGTAGTTTTAATAAAAATAGTTATCAGTATGTTTGAAAGAACAACTCTTTAAGTTCTATCTGTTTAATAAAATCATATAAAGTAGTCTTTCGTAGAATACAAAAGGTATTCCAAACATTCTGTATAGAATTATAATATTTTTGCATGGCATTGTATTGTTCTTGTTGAGCCGATGCCAGTTCGTAAGCAGAAACTTTTCCGGAATTAAACTTGTGACTTAAAAGTATAAACTGCTCTTGTGAGAGTTGGTAGCTTTTCGTTGCAACAAACCACAAATTTATATTGTAATTATAGCTCTCTACCATATCTTTTATATTATTATCAAATTCAACTTCTGCTTGTTCAATTTCTATTATACTGTTTTGATAGTTATTTTTGGCTATTTGAATCTTATTCCGATTGATTCCCCATTGGAAGATTGGAATTTGGACTCCTATCATAATATTTTGTGTATGGTCTGCTTTTCTGTAAGCATCTATGAAATGGTCGGCATGCTGATTTAATCCATAACTTATATTAATATTTCCATTAAAACGATTATCTAGCTTTGCTGTAAACAATGTTTGTTCTGCTTTTAATCTTTTTTGTTCTTGTGCTAAAGCAAATGGGCTGTTTCGGTGAGCGTATAATGACGCAAGTCTTTCATCTATTTTAATAGGGAGATTAAACAGTGGAGTCAAAACTTCAATATTTTGATTAACCCATTCAGGTTTGCCTAAAAAAGCAGTGAGTTTTCTCAATGCTTTTTGAAAATTCTTAGAAGAATTTTCAAATGTATACTTATTATTGAGCTGCTGTAATTCCATTTGATGGTATTCGTATTCTGTGAAATGCCCATTGTCAAGTAGGGCTTTGCTGATAATAAGTAGTGAATCCGAGATAAGGAGATTTTTATGTGATAAATCTGTTGCGAGCTTGCTTGAAAATAAATTCATGAACAAATTTACTGCTTGTGTCTGGATATCTGCTATTTCTGAACAATATTGTTTTAATGAGTTATTATATTGTGCATACTCTATATTGCGCTGTTTCTTGTAATTGTGAAGACCTCCAATAAAAGATTGAGAGTAGTTAATAATAAGTGGGGTTGTACCGAAACGTTCTTTGTTTCCGGAGAATTCGCGGAGATAATTTAATCTCGAACTAATACTAAATTCACCTCCTGTAATACCAACTTTTTGCTGGATAGTCACTCCTGTATTGCTACTATTTGAGTAATCTTCTACATAAGAATAGTTTCCATTTGTTGAGTTTTGCATGAGTTTTTGTGAACGGTTAAAGTTTATAGGACTCAACGAGAATGAGAGAGATGGCAAAAATCCTTTCTTGTAGTTTTCAAATCTTAGTATGGTGTTTTTGTAAGATAATTCGACTTTATGAGCGGATGGTGAGGATAGACACCATTCATTCAGCACTTGCTCCAATGATATTTGATAGGTTTGTCCATGTAATAATATTGGAACACATGTTATCAGCAATGTTATCCATTTGCGAATCATATAAGTGTATTTTTAGTTTGAATGAGTTCTATTATTATGACTGTGAAGAAACCAACTTAAAATATTCTCCTTTTTTTGTCATCAGATTTTCATGATTACCTATTTCAGCTATTCTTCCTTGGTGTAGCACTATTATTTGATCTGCATTTCGTATTGTACTAAGTCTGTGCGCTACAACAATAACAGTCCTATCTTTAAATGCAGCATTCAGAGCTTCTACAATTTTTTTTTCATTAATGACGTCTAATGAGTTGGTAGCTTCATCTAAAAATAAGAAATCAGGTTCTTTATATAAAGCACGTGCTATTAGTAACCGTTGCTTTTGTCCTCCGCTTATTCCTCTTCCTCTTTCGCCTATCATAGTTTCGTATCCTTTGGGCATACCATTTATTTCTTTTGCAATTTGAGCCATTCTACACACTTTGTGTAAACGTTCATAATCAATATGCTCGTCATCCAACACTATATTGGCTAAAATGGTGTCATTAAACAATTTTCCGTCTTGCATAACTACTCCACACATGTTACGCCAAGTATGTAGATTGATACTTGCTATATTCATATTTCCCATTTTGATTTCCCCAGCGGTTGGCTTATAGAGTCTGACTAACAATTTAAGTAGAGTTGATTTGCCACTTCCACTTCCTCCGACAATGGCTGTAATCTTGTTCTGTGGGATAGTTAGAAAAATATTTTTTAGTACTACCGGTGAGTTTGGACTATATTGAAAAATGATATTTGATAATGTAATATCCCTTTTTTCTGGTAAAATAGAAGTAGTTCCTATTGAAAGTAACTCTTCTTCATCTTTTAGTTGTTTTATTTCATTCATACGTAAAAAACTGATTTTGGCATATTGGGCAGAAACAATGAAACTTATGAATTGAGTTAACGGACCATTCAACATACCAATAATGAATTGTGTGGATATCATTATGCCGAATGTAATATCACCCTTAATTACTGCGCTTGCACAAAAAAATACAATTGCCATGTTTTTTATATTCGCAATAAACTGTGCTCCCAGTTTCTGCATATTGGTGATATTTAAGACTCTCTTGTTCACTTTGTAAAGTCGGGCTTGTATCTCTTCCCATTTCCATCTCCGGTATCTTTCGTAATTATAAATTTTGATGTCTTGGATGGCAGACACCGTTTCAACCCAATAGCTTTGATCTTGAGATACTAGTTCGAAATATTCCCAATCCAGTCTTTTTCTGATACGAAGAAATAATAATACCCAAGCGACGTATAGAATAGAACCTCCTAAGAATATATAAAAGATAATCGGATTGTAGGTTAACAATATAATTCCGAATATGATAAATGTCAGAATCGAGAATATCAAAGATAGTGAATTATTCATTATGAAATTCCGAATACGTTCATGGTCTCGTGCTCGTTGCAAAATATCTCCTAAAAGTTTATTCTCGAAAAATGTAACCGGAAGTTTCATGAGCTTTATTAAATAATCGGATATCAGGGCAATGTTCACTCGTGAAGTGATATGCATCAGAATCCAATCACGTATGACATTAAATATGGTAATACTTACAAGTATACTAATATTTCCAATTAATACCATATTTATGAAATTTATATCTGACGACTTGATACCTACATCTATAACTGCTTTGGATATGAAAGGTAACATCCCTTGTAAAAGGGTAACTACGAGCATAATGAAAAATATAGTTGCGAAGCTGTTTTTGTATGGGATGAAGTAACGTAGGATACTAATAAAACTATTTTTCTCTATTTCTTTTTCAACTTTGCTCCTCTTGAAATCAATTGTGGGTTCTATTGCTAAAAGAACGCCTAGAGTTTCTCCTTTTTTATACCATCCGGCTTTGAAGTCCTCATGTGTATATTTGATACGTCCTTTGGCAGGGTCAGAAACCCAAATGTATTTTTTATTGGCATGATAAACTACAATGAAATGTGAATCTCTCCAAAAGAGGATAGCAGGAAAAGGGATTTTATTGATGATATCATCTAATGTACATTTAATGGCTAATGTGCGTAATCCGAGACTTTCGGCACCGGTGCTAAGATTCTCCAGTGAAACCCCTTGTTTAGTAATACCACATCTGTCTCTTAGGTATTGTAATGAATAGAATCGTCCGAAATATTTGGCTATGATTTTTAAGCAAGCCGGGCCGCAATCTTGTGAGTCCATCTGATAATCGACGGGAAATCTGTGTAATATCATTATATAGTATTATTTAGAATGATTATTGTTCAATATTAGCTCTTAGATTATCAAAAAGTCTTTCTATAAGCCGTTTGGGCCTTGTTATAATTTCGACTGTCCCATGTGACTCAAAATCAAGATCAAGAGTTTGATCGAAGTTTGTTTTCAAACCATCAGGAAAGGAAATGAGAACCCGATAAACATTGCCTTCTTTAGTGGCGTCAGTGGATGATTGTTCTATTTTATTGGATATACGTGATATAGAACTGACTTTTCCTTTAATTAATCCATACTCCATATATGGATAATTACTGACCTTTATATTGGCTGTTTGTCCTATTTTTACTTTACCAATGCCGAATGAGGGTACAATTACTTCCCCTACGATCTCATTTTGATTGGGAAGTATGGAAAAGATTTCTTGTCTATTTTGTACGAAGTAATTTTCTCTCCAAAATCCTAAGTATTCTAATTGTCCATCTAATGGGCTTATTTGAAGATATTGCTTTTTCCAGGTATATATTATATTTGTTAATTGAAATTTACAGGCAGATAAGTCTTCTTTTAATTTTTCCAGTTTTTCTTGTTCTTCTAATATATACTGTTGTATTTGTTGTTCGTTTCTTCTTATTTGAGCCATATGGGATAGTCTACTGCTCTGTAGCTCTTTGTATACACTTTGCAGGTCATAGTAGGAACCTTGTTGACGATTATACTCTTGTGTGCTAATAGCTTTTACTTGATTTAATGTACTGTCTCTATTTAGTAGTTCCCCTTCAATTTTTAGTTTTTTCTCTTTTAAAAGAAGTTCTTTATCTAAATTTTTTATAATGTCAGCATTAATCATATTTTGTTGTTGGAGGCTATTACACATTATTTTGTAAATATCGGAATGCAATGCCCGGTAATATTGCGAATGGGCAATACTGAAAGAATTGAAAGCAGAGCTAATGCTTCCTAAAATCAATTCAGGCACAGAAGGAAAGTCTTCAAGGTTATTATTATGAATCATTAATAGAGAATCTAGTAATAAAACATCCCTATAATTTGCCTCATTTTCTATGTAAGCTATTATCTGTCCTTCATTGATAGAATTTCTATCTTTACATATAAGATGTAATTTGCCGGAAGCATTGGCAACCAGCTTAATTGGTGCTAAATGAGCTGTGATGGAAATCTGTCCATCTACAGTGTCCGGATACTTTATAATAAATCCTAATGAGATAATTATAGTAACTAATAATGATGTAAGCCCTATTGCGTAAGTTGCTCCTCTCGTAGGCATTCTATCTATTATTGTTTGTACTTCTTCGCTACGTTGTATAGCTTCTTCTTTTTTTTCTTCGTGTGTTTCCATTATAAATACAGTCTTGTATTTGACTGTTACAAAGGAAGAGTATTTCGATATGAAAAAGGGAAAAGTATTGTTCAATAAAGGAAAAATACTGCTCATAAGTTCATTATTTTTTTTTGCACTGCTCTTTTCGGGCATATTTATATCATAATGGGCTGATTTTGTCCTTTTTTGGATATATATTTTCCTTATTTCCAGCAACTTTAAGTGACCTTTGCGAGTACTAAAACACACAATATATTATGAATACATTCTTTTCGGTAATAATGCCTACCTACAATCAGGCATCTTTTATTAGGCGAGCAATTCTTAGCCTGCACAAACAGACTTATCCGAATTGGGAACTGATTATAATTAATGATGGTTGCACAGATGAGACGGAAATATTTATTTCTGATTTTTTAGTTGATGAAAGAGTCGTATATATAAAAAATGAGACTAACCAAGGATTAGGCTATGCTTTGAATCAGGGACTCGAAATTGCTAAGTACGATTTAATAGCTTATTTGCCTTCTGATGATTATTATTTCGAGAATCACTTAGAAACTATTAAATCGTCTTTTGATGGTGATGATGACGTAGAACTTGTATATACAGGTGTACGATATGATGTAAGGGACACTTTATTTGGTGCTCATGATACAGAAAGTAGTGGCACTCGCAGAGGCTTTGCAATGCAACTTGTTCAAACAGCACATAAAAAGGTAAAGGAACGCTGGGTTGAACGTAATGAATGGCTTAGTGATGATTTATTTGCTATGTATTGGAGAAAGCTTACACCTTACGGAGCATTTGTAAGAACTGACAAAATTTCTTGTTTTTGGACTTCCCATCCATTTCAACGTCACTCTATTATAAGTGAGAAGTATAGTGGAGGTCTGAATAAGGCTAGAAGTTTCTATAAGATTCAGTCTCCAGTAAAGCTTAGAATTGCAAAGGAAAAATATCTTGACGAAGAAGAATTATATAGTAATTTTAGAGAGCTGGTTCCTGTAGCCCAAGATTCATTAAAGATATTAATTGTAGGAGAATTAGCCTATAATCCCGAACGAATTTTTGCATTAGAACAGGCTGGACATAAATTATATGGATTATGGATTCCTCATCCTAATTGTAGCTTTGCTACTGTAGGGCATTTACCTTTTGGACATATAGAAGACTTGTCTAATAATAACTGGCAGGAAGAAATAGAAAGAGTACAACCGGATGTAATTTATGCTCTATTAAATTGGGAGGCTGTTTCATGGGCATATAAGGTTTTAAGAGCTTTCCCGGATATACCTTTTGTCTGGCATTTTAAAGAAGGTCCTTTTGTTTCTTTGCGTGGAGGAAATTGGAATAAATTGATTTACTTATATGTACATTCTACTGTAAAAATATTCTTGAATGATGTTGTGAAACAATGGTTTGAACAGTTTATTCCTACGATGGGACTATCATTTGTGATGGATGGGGATTTACCCAAAGAAGAATATTTTAAAGATAATTTTTCTTCGAAATTGTCTGCCAAGGATGGAGAGGTACACACGGTCGTTACAGGGAGAATGATTGGTATTTCTGATAGAGAACTGAAAATTCTAGCAGATAATAAGATTCATATTCATCTCTATACCGAGAATTATCATGCTTCGCGAGCTAAACAACTAAAATGTTTTCAAATAAAATATCCGAATTATTTCCATCTTCATTCACACTGTTCTCCTGCCAACTGGACAAAAGAACTTTCTCAATATGATGCAGGCTGGATGCATTGCGTGCGTAGTAGTAATGGAGGGGATTTGTTAAAAGCAACTTGGGATGATTTGAATATGCCTGCAAGAATCAGTACTTATGCCTCGGCAGGTTTACCCATTATACAAATTGATAATTCCGGAAATATAGTAGCAGCTGAAGAATATTTGAGAAAGCTGGATATAGGTTTGTTTTTCAGTGACTTTTATGATTTATCAAATAAGTTGAAGAATACAGATGCGATAGAAATTCTAAGAAATAATGTTCTTGCGAATAGAAAGAAATTCTGTTTTGATTATTATGTGCCAGAGTTAATTTCATTATTTAGAAAAGCTATAAATAAAAAGAAATATGAATGAGTTATTACGGAAAATCGCAAATACAGTAATTGCCAATTTAGATAATACAACAGAAATAGGTTTGTTTAAAGGTAGAATGGGACTTACTATTTTTCTATACGAGTATGCCAGATATTCCGGTAACTCTGTATATGAAAAGATGGCAGATACATTGATAGATAGAATATATACTCAATTTAAGCCGGGAATTTCATTTAGTATGATTGATGGGAGTGCAAGCATAGGCATTGGGTTGAGTTATCTATTACGGAATCATTTTATAGAGGGTAATATTGATAATATTTTGCAGGATTTAGACAGAAAGTTATTGGATAGTTCTGAAGACGTTTTATTTAAGGAAACGACATCTACAATTCCTGTTTTCTCTTCCGGTGCATATTTACTTTCACGTCTGCCATTATGCAGTGTAGAGCAGAAGGAGAAGTGGATTACGAATATTATAGATACGGGTATCTCTTTTATGTGGAAAATAATAATAAGGAAAAAGTTTGAGCCAAAGCTTTCACTTTTGAATTCCATGTTTTTAGTTTATAATCAATTGATGAAATATAATATTGATAAAGAAAATGTATTGCAATTACAAAAAGATTTGTTGCGCCTTTCTGTCAATGCACTAGAAAAGAGATATTATCAATTTTCTGATATCCTATTGTTGAAGTACATTCTACCTTTAGTTCCAAAAGAAATTAGTATTGATGACCAGTCTCGCTTGCGTTCATTATTATCCGGAATAAATATGGATGATTTTAACATAGAGGAATGGAATAATGGTTTGTGGTGGTGCTTTGTATATGACATAACTTCTTTGGAATATTCTATAGAGGCTATAGAAAAATATGTTGATCAAAAAATGCTGGACTATTCGTTTGATTTGGATGATATCAATAGCCAGTTTTCTGTTTTGGGACTGAATTTAATAATAAAATAAAAATAGAATGAAAAAAGTTGGTAGATTTAGTTTGTCTGAACTGCAAGATGATACTTCAGTTATAGATAAAGAATATCAAAAGACCTTAATAGGTGGTCGTTCTTATACACCACAAGAGTTTGGTTATTTAATTAATAGCGGTCAATGGCATGGTGGTTGGGTATATGGCATGGGATGGGTAACACCGGAAGTTACTATATATCCGAATAGTTATAATTATTCAGGTGGTTATTATCCATCTGGTCATAATGGTGGTGGTAGTGTTCCATTTTGGCCTGGTGGTGGCTGGCACAATGGTGGTGGTAATACAGATGGGTATCCAGGTCATAATAGCTATTATAATCATACTAATTATAATTCGAATCATAATAATAATTGGGGGCATAATGGCTATTCCAATCATTATAGTTATCAGGGTTCCTATGGTTATCATTTTTCAGGTGGCGGAGGAGGTGGAGGTGATGTAGTAGATAGTACTACCTCTTTTTTAGATGACTTAAAAAGTTATCTGAAGAAGTCTCTTTCAAGTCTTATTGCAGGGTCAGCAGAAACAGCACATGAGCTTTATGAAAAAATGAGCTCTTTCATGCAGCAACATCCTGGTTCTATAGATACTGTGAGATCGTATATGAGTGAATTGGGAGATTATGTAAAGCCAATAGTAGAAGATGATCCTGATAAGATGGATTGGGAGGATTTGTTTAATATTTGGATGTTTGAGTTGGAAACATCAAATATAAATCCTCAAAGTGGGAAATTCATATTTACAGATGATGCTTTAACAACAAAAGACCTTCAGACTCAGGAAGGAGTCCAACAAGCACGTGATAAAGTTATGGAACAAATAAATGGAGGAGATTTTTCAGATGTACATCATTCTTGGAGATATGATGTTAATGAATTTATTGATGGAGTGACAAATATGAATACGGCAACTTCTTTTCTAGGTTCTTATAATACAGTTGTTGAAATTATAAATAATCATAATGGAACTTATAGCTTGCAGTATACGGTTTCAAATACAACAGGCTGGGAGTCTGCTACGCGTTTACGCGTAGACCACAATGGTGATGGAATTCATGATGCTATAATTCCTGATAGTAATCGAGGTGAAGGTATTGGATTGGGAGGTACTATAAGTGAAGAATGGCAATGGTCTGAAGTGGTTTCAATTAACTAATTCATTGTTGTAATATTAAGGTGTAATGAGAAAGACTTGTATTTGTTTGCTTTTTGTTCAATCCCTTTTATTGCAGGGATGTCTGTTTAGAGAATCACCGGTATGTTATGGAGTTGACTTTAATTTTACACGTGAAACATTAGGTATTAATTTGTTGGATTCAGGATGGAGAATAGGACATACGGAACCATATTATACAAGATGGATAAATCCTAGTATTGATAAGACTAAAGTACAGTATATAATGAAGCAAGTTTGCTATTTTGATAATATTCTTTCGATGGAGATGGATGTGTATGAAAATGTAAATACTGGGATATTAACATCTGAACGGCTTGCTATTATGTTTTATTATCGCTCTAGTAGATATGATGAAAAGAATATCTTTCATCGAAAAGAAAATGATATTTTGGGGTGGGATTTTCGTTATACACGTGATGACGGACATGAAAGTGTGCAAACTGAATTCATTTCAAAGCAACAAGCGGACTCAATCATTAAGGTGTGGGGAATTGAAAAATGATTTCTGTATGAGCGGGATGAAGGTATTGGATTGGGAGGTACTATAAGTGAGAAATGGCAGTGGTCTGAAACTATTTTAATTGATTGAATATGAAACGTATAATTTATTTTTTCTTGTTATTATCATTATTTTCTGGCTGTTTACATCGTGCACCCAAGACAATCTATCCTGCCTGTTATGGTGTTGAACATAATCCAGTAAGAGATAGTTTGGGACTAGTATTACTGGATTCTAGTTGGGTACCGGATACGTGGGATGGTGCTACAGCTTGGGGACCTAAAGAAAAGCAATCCTATCCATCTCACACTGTTAAACAAGTGAATTATAATAATGATACTCTTTATTGTGAAAGAGATTCATATTGTAATGGAGAAGAATTTGAAACAGTAGATGGATATAATAAAGTACGTTTACAGGTTGTGTATTTTTATCGTTCGGCTCGCTCCGGTCCATTAGGTGGAATTGCTTTCAATGCAGATACTATAGGATGGGTTTGTCGATTTTATGATTCGCATGGAGGACAAAGTGTATCTAAAGCTCAAGCAGACTCTATCATTAAAGCATGGGGGATTAAAGATTGATTTCTTTGTAACCGAGGTGAAGGAATTGAACTAGGAGGTACTATAACAGAGAAATGGAAATGGTCTGAAACTATTACAATTAATTGAATATGAAACGTATAATTTATTTTTTCTTGTTATTATCATTATTTTCTAGTTGTTTACGTCGTGCACCTAAGACAATCTATCCTGCATGTTATGGCGTTGAACATAATCTAGTAAGAGATAGTTTAGGAATAGTATTATTGGATTCTAGCTGGGTGGCATTTGATACATGGGATGGTGCTACAGAAAAGCAGCCCTATCCATATCATACTGCCAAACAAGTAAATTATAATAATGGTACTCTTTATTGTGAAATAGATTCGTATAGCAATGGTGAAAAATACGAAACAGTGGATGGATACAATAGAGTTTATTTAGAGATTGCATATTTTTATCGTCCAGCTTGTTCTGGTCCGTTAGGAGGAATGGCCTTTAATGCTGATACAGTGGGATGGTATTGTCTATTTAATAATTCTCCTGGTAGTACTAATATAAGTAAAGCACAAGCGGATTCAATAATTAAAGCGTGGGGAATTGAAAAATGATTTCTGTGTGGGCGGGAGAAGGCATTAGCTTAGGAGGTACTATAAGTGAGAAATGGCAGTGGGCTGAAACTATTATGATTGATTGAATATGAAAAATCTGGTTTGTTTCTTTTTGTTATTATCACTGTTTTCTAGTTGTTTACGTCGTACACCTAAGGCAATCTATCCTGCATGTTATGGTGTTGAATATAACTCAGTTAGAGATAGTCTAGGAATCGTATTGTTAGATTCTAGCTGGATACCAATGAAAACATGGAATGGCGTTACTGTTTGGGGACCTAAGGAGAAACAGACATATCCACGTCATGGTAATAAAGTAATGGCTTATTTTAATGATACTCTTTATTGTGAATCAGATTCATATGGTAATGGAGAAAATTATGAAACAGTAGATGGACTTTCTTCTGTATGTATTATTGTTATGTATTTTTACCGATTGCCTCGTTCTGGGCCATGGGCAGGAGCTACATTTTATAAAGATTCTGTAGGTTGGATATGCCAATTATATGATTCTCCTAGTAGTACTGATATAAGTAAAGCTCAAGCAGACTCGATAATTAAAGCATGGGGGATTGAAGAATGATCCTTGATCATGGATGAAAGTTAGTATATGCATATTATAATAGAAACTAACTTTTGTGAACTTGGGTTGCAAACGATATGTTTTTTATTATGGATTAAGATTGATCAGTTAAAATAGAAATATAATGAAAAAAGTAGGTCGATTTAGTTTGTTTGAATTGCAGGATGCTAGTTCTGTAATAGACAAAGCGTCTCAAAAGACATTTATTGGTGGCGGTTCAGGATCTTCATCGGATCCTTATACACAGGATGAGTTTGACTCTATGATGTACTCCGGTCATTGGAATGGTGGCTTTGTATATGGTATGGGGTGGGTAATACCTCAAGTTTATATATATTCGAATCGTTATAAATATGCGGGTGGTTATCGTCCTTCCGGAGGTGGTGGAGGTGGCTCCTTTTGGCCCGGTGGTGGTTGGCCTGGTAGTGGAGGCAATGCAGGTGGTTACAATCCTAATCATAATAGCTACTATCATGGACATAATGGTTACTGGGGGCATAATGGCTATTCCAATCATTATGGTTATCCGGGATTTTATGGTTATCATTTTTATGGAGGTGGTGGAGGTGGATGGGGAGGCTCTGATAACAGTAGCTCGTTGACCGATGGCGTAAATATCAATGATAGTAGTCATTTTACTTTTGAAACAGAATCTCAAGCTGTTTTTCATCAACAGCTAACAAATATTCTAAAAAGTAACTCTGTGCTTAAGTCGTTACTTAGTTATTTTAATAAAGGTATTATACATATGACATTTGAGATAGATGATGTAAATAGTATCGCCCAAACTACTTATCCGTCTCATGAATCATTTAAGATTATTTTTAATAGTAAGTTTATTGATGAAAATGGCTGGAATAAAATTTTGGAACAAGACAATGTTGGTTATGATTGGAGTAAAGTAAATACTCCTGATGAAGCATTAGTTATAGTGTTGGCTCATGAGGCACAACATGCAAATCATGTGGCGAGATATTATGATGCAATGACAGAGGCAAAAAATAATCCGGGTGGAGCAGCTCTATTGCTATATGAATGGGGATATAGTCAAGACTTCATTGATGTTTTCTTTCATAGTGACAATGGTGAATGGAGTAATGTACCAAGTGACCAGCAGGTTGATAATATGCATGAATATATGAAGAAATATAATCAATCAGTATTTGATAAAGCTTTAGAGGAGTATAGAGAAGATTATAACTATTAATAAATGACTGTATGAGAATGTTGTTTTATGTATTAGCTTGTTTTCTATTATTGTCTTGTCAAGTAGATAAAAAGAGTAAAGTTGTGGATGTTTCAGTTTCTGGGAAAATGACTAAATTGGAGCGTCTCTATTTGTTATCTCATGATTCTATATTACAATCGTATGATTTATCAAACGATAGTATAACTCATTTTCCGAACTTATCAAAATATACAATAAATAATCTAGATTTATCTGGTAATTTGTTGGATACGCTAATAATTGATTTTTTACCTAAGAATTTAGAAAGACTAAATTTATCATATAATTATTATAAAGGTAAGGTGAAAATTTATAAAAATACTCTTCCAGATTTAAAGGAATTAGATATATCTCATAATGAATTAGAGGCAATAGTTATTTTTGAACCATTACAGAAAATAATATTGTCTTATAATAATTTTGGTCTTATTAGCTTGAATCATGAGTATTTGCATTACCTAGATGTATCTTATAATAGTCGTCTGACTCAGGAAGTTTCTTTTGAACCCACCCAAATAGACACTGTTGTGCGTGAGGGAGTTGCAGAAGGAAAGCGTTTGTATGGTCCTATAAGTATTTGGTCCATAAAAGCGATAGAGTAAATAGAATATACAGTTGTTCTTCCTATAGAAAAGTGAGAGATGAAAGAGGTATTATGGGTAATTGCGAAAATAATAAACTTTAGATGTTCGAATTGGCTCCTATTTTCTTTTTTACGACAAGGGGTTAAATAGATTCAGTATTGGAAGAATATAGAAATGATTATAAACAGAGAATAATATGAAAAATAGATGTTGTATATTCATTGTTTTCCTTTTCTTATTATCTTGTCAATCAGGAAGTAAGAAAAAAACAGTAGAATGTGTTTCGATAAAGGAATTGACTAAATTGGAGCAACTCTTTTTATTACCTCAAGATTCGATAATGGTAGAGTATGATTTGTCCAATGATTGTATAGTTTCTTTTCCTGATTTATCATCATATACAATTAAAACCCTTAATTTATCCAACAATTTATTAGATACGTTCATTGCTGCTTACCTTCCAAAAGAATTGGAAAAGCTTAATCTTTCCCATAATCGTTATAGGGGGATATTGAATATAGAAGAATTCATTCCAGATTTGCAAGAATTGGATATTTCTTATAATAAATTGCGTACAATAGAAGTCGGAAAACCACTATATAGACTTATTTTATCTCATAATGATTTCGGAGTCATTCTTTTGAATCATAAAAATTTACGCTATCTAGATGTATCTTATAATAGTCGTCTGACTCAGGAAGTTTCTTTTGAACCTACCCAAATAGACACTGTTGTGCGTGAGGGAGTTGCAGAAGGAAAGCGTTTGTATGGTCCTATAAGTATTTGGTCCATAAAAGCGATAGAGTAAATAGAATATACAGTTGTTCTTCCTATAGAAAAGTGAGAGATGAAAGAGGTATTATGGGTAATTGCGAGAATAATAAACTTTAGATGTTCGAATTGGCTCCTATTTTCTTTTTACGACAAGGGGTTAAATAGATTCAGTATTGGAAAAATATAGAAATGATTATAAACAGAGAATAATATGAAAGGTACTATAAGTGAAAAGTGGACATGGTCTGAAACTATTACAATTAATTAAGAATGAGGATTTTAGTTTGTCTCATTTTATTCTTACTATTATTTTCTAGTTGTTTATGTCGTACACCTAAGGCAATCTATCCTGCATGTTATGGTGTTGAATATAACTCAGTTAGAGATAGTCTAGGAATCGTATTGTTAGATTCTAGCTGGATACCAATGAAAACATGGAATGGCGTTACTGTTTGGGGACCTAAGGAGAAACAGACATATCCACGTCATGGTAATAAAGTAATGGCTTATTTTAATGATACTCTTTATTGTGAATCAGATTCATATGGTAATGGAGAAAATTATGAAACAGTAGATGGACTTTCTTCTGTATGTATTATTGTTATGTATTTTTACCGATTGCCTCGTTCTGGGCCATGGGCAGGAGCTACATTTTATAAAGATTCTGTAGGTTGGATATGCCAATTATATGATTCTCCTAGTAGTACTGATATAAGTAAAGCTCAAGCAGACTCGATAATTAAAGCATGGGGGATTGAAGAATGATTTCTGTTTGAGCGGGGATTGGCTTAGGAGGTACAATAAGTGAGAAATGGCAGTGGTCTGAAACTATTATAACTGATTGAATATGAAAAATCTGATTTGTTTTTTGTTGTTATTATCATTGTTCTCTAGTTGTTTACGTCGTGCACCTAAAACAATTTATCCTGCATGTTATGGTGTTGAACATAACTCTGTTAGAGATAGTCTAGGAATAGTATTATTGGATTCTAGCTGGATGCCCCATACATGGGATGGTGCTACAGCTTGGGGACCTAAAGAAAAACAGCCCTATCCATATCATACGGGCAAACAAGTAAATTATAATAATGGTACTCTTTATTGTGAAACAGATTCATATTGTAATGGAGAAGAATTTGAAACAGTAGATGGATTAAATTTAGTTTATTTGTATGTTGTGTATTTTTATCGTTCAGCTCGCTCCGGTCCATTAGGTGGAATTGCTTTTAATGCAGATACTGTAGGATGGGTTTGTCGATTTTATGATTCGCATGGAGGACAAAGTGTATCTAAAGCTCAAGCAGATTCAATAATTAAAGCATGGGGGATTGAAGAATGATTTCTGTGTGAGCGGGAGAAGGAATTGGACTAGAAGCTACTATAACAGAGAAATGGAAATGCCCTGAAACTATTACAATTAATTGAATATATTAAAATAGAAGTATAATGAAAAAAGTAGGTCGATTTAGTTTGTTTGAATTGCAGGATGCTAGTTCTGTAATAGACAAAGCGTCTCAAAAGACATTTATTGGTGGCGGTTCAGGATCTTCATCGGATCCTTATACACAGGATGAGTTTGACTCTATGATGTACTCCGGTCATTGGAATGGTGGCTGGGTATACGGTATGGGGTGGATAACGCCGCAAGTTTATATATATCCGAATCATTATAACTATTCGGGTAGTTATCATCCTTCCGGACATGGTGGAGGTGGCTCCTTTTGGCCTGGTAGTAGTTGGCCAGGTAATGGGGGTAATACAGGTGGATATCTAGGTTATAATGGTTACAATCCTAATCATAATAATTACTATCATGGACATAATGGTTACTGGGGGCATAATGGTTATTCCAATCATTATGGTTATCCGGGATTTTATGGTTATCATTTTTATGGAGGTGGTGGAGGGGGAATTACTCCTTCGGAGAATAATGAGCAAAGTGGTGTCATTGATCTTAATGGAACTTGTGTATACGACAGCCTTTCTGAATTGCTATCTCGTTTACAGAATAAAAAAATGACGAATGAAGAAGTAAGAGTAGAATATTTTGAATACTTGAAAAAACAGAATCTTTCTAATGAAGAAATTCTTAATTTAACTTTTAATGGGGTAAAAGGTAAATATATTGAGGGGCTAGCTGAATATTTAGGATTTGAGGCAAAAGAATTAAATGTTCCAGAATTTATAAACGAGATATCTAAAGGAAATTTAAATTATGCATGTGGTATAGCAGTCATTGAAGTATTAAATAAGAATACAGGACATATGGATTATCATGCTGTAGCAATAACTGATGCAATTCGTACAAGTGACGGTAAAAATGTATATTTCCATTTTTATGATGAACAAGGTTTATGTAAAAAGGAACTGTTAGAACCTGGAGATATTAAAAATTACTATGAGATAAAATATACAGACTGATGAGATATATATTAATAGTCATTTATATACTGTATTTTGAAGTGCAATTACTATTCGCTCAAAATCCGATTCAATTAGGAGAGGTAATAACCATAAGGAACAACAATTTATTCAATAGTGAAGAATTATTAAAAAAATCGGGAATACTTATGAAAGCTAATTCCTATTTTGAAGAATGTGATTCTATCTCGAATTTAGATTATTCTAAAAGGCTTTTATTAGCAACACTTTCTATGTGTATGTTCCAATCAAAAGATCAAAATTGTATTGTTCTATTTCAGCCTCCAGTTTTATTTACTGCGGAAGATTCTATTCGGATAACTCGTAGTCAGGAGATAGCGAATAATAGCTTAAAGGAATTATTTTCTAAATATAAGAAAGAGCATCCTGATATAATGAGTGAAGTGCAATGCAAGTCCTTTATTGATTATAGTATATATAGCCCTAATCAAAGACATAGATACTATATGAGTGGGGAGAAAATAGAAGATATTCAAGTCTTTCCACATGATATTAGTAAATATATGTTCAATTCAGATTCTCTTTTTGTCTATTCAATTCCGATTATAGCAATAGATAGTGGTAATTATGGAATGTATAAAGAGGGAGAGGAAAAGTATAAGCAAGAAAGAAAAGAATTTTGGGACGCATATCCCTATTGCAAAGCTTTAATTATCCAAAAACAAGATAGAGGTTTTATTCGTCTGTATTGTTTATTTGGCGAGTGTGGAATATTGAATAGTGATGACTATATTAAGAAATTGAAAGATATTATATGGTATAAGGATAATGATACATAGAATGGAGGAAATCATAAAGGATACACAAATGTTAAATGATAGATATGATGAAGCGATATGATTATTTAATAATAGGTTGTGGACTATATGGTTCTGTTATCGCCGAACAGTTAACACGAAGTTCACGTTCATGCTTGGTTATAGATAAACGTAGCCATGTTGGGGGGAATGTATATACTGAAAAAGTCAGGGATATTATCGTTCATAAATATGGTGCTCATATCTTTCATACAAATAATAAAACTGTTTGGGATTATATTAATTCATTTTCAGAATTTAATAGATACACAAATTCTCCATTGGCTAATTATAAAGGTGAACTTTATAGCCTGCCTTTTAATATGAATACATTTTATCAAATATGGGGAGTGACTACACCGATAGACGCTTTAGCAAAAATTGAATTTCAAAGACAGGAGTCTGGTGTTATCGAACCTAAAAATCTGGAAGAGCAAGCGATATCGTTAGTGGGGAAAGATATTTATGAAAAATTGATTAAAGGGTATACAGAAAAACAGTGGGGAAGACCAGCGACTGAACTACCAGCTTTTATCATCCAACGATTGCCAATACGCTTCACTTTTGATAATAATTATTTTAATGACAGGTATCAGGGAATACCGATTGGGGGATATACTCCAATCATTGAGAGAATGTTAAGACGGAGCGATGTGCTGTTGGAAGTTGATTACTTATCTAATAAGAAGTACTTTGATAATGTAGCAGATAGAATAATATATACAGGAGAAATTGATCGCTATTTTGACTATTGTTATGGTGCTTTGGAATATCGAAGTTTGAAGTTTGAGACTTGTTTATTAGAAAATCGGTCTAATTTCCAGGGAAATGCAGTGATAAATTATACAGATTCAACTACTCCTTATACTCGTGTTATAGAACATAAACATTTTGAGTTTGGTCAGCAACCATATACTGTGATAACGAAAGAATATCCTTTTGAATATCAGATGGGAGCAGAGCCTTACTATCCTATAAATAGTGACGCAAATATGATACTATATAATAAGTATCGTGAATTAGCTCAACAGCAGGATAGAGTATATTTTGGAGGACGGTTGGCAGAATATAAATATTATAATATGGATGTAATAATAGAATGTGCATTGGCATTAGTTTCACAGATAAATCATTAAAACAAGACTATATGCTGAAATATATAATATTGTTGATTCAAGATTTATATAGTAAATTAGAAATAAGGCTATTATGAAAAAAGTTGGTAGATTTAGTTTGTTTGAATTACAGAATAACAGTTCTGTAATAAATGAAGAGTCTCAAAAAGAGTATGTCGGTGGTGGTTCCGGAACATCCACGGATCCTTATACACCACAAGAGTTTGATTATATGATAAATGACGGTCAATGGCATGGCGGTTGGGTATATGGTATGGGATGGGTTACACCAGAGGTGAATGTTTATGGATATTATCATAGATATTCTTATGAAGAATATTTAAATAGGGAAGATGTATGGAATGGTGGGTATGTTGAAGGATATGGGTATATTGGTCGTGACGTAACGATAACTACTTATGATCCAAACTCTTTGCCAAAGACGGGAGTATATAATTATGATATGATGTATCACAGTGGTTTTGATCTTGGATATAATGCTGGAAAATCAGGGGAAAGTTGGGATGATGTTCTTGCTTGGTTAAGTGCAGCTTTGGCTGATGCATCTGCAGGTGATAGTTTTGGAGATGTTAATTATGATATGACATATTTTGCTCAAGGTGTTAGAGAGGGATACTGGAAGGGAAAATCTTCGGCAAATTATTATTGAACAGAAAGATATACTTGACTGATATTATGTTAATCTATTGAATTTATTGCGAAACTATATAGACCAAATGAAGAAAAAAGAATATTTCATATTGATTTTTATTTGTGTTTGCACTTTATCCTGTGTAGCTCAACCAGTCTCTAAATGCTATAGTGATGCATATAATTTACATTTTTCTATAAATACTAATTCTTCGATTGGATATTCATGGATGGAGAACGCAGCATATCTTGGTTGTGCAGTACCTTATCTGATCGAGGAATCAGGGAGAAGGTTATTAGCGAAAAAATATTTTAAAGGATTTCAATCTGACCGTCTTCGTACAGAAATAGAACAACGGATTGTGCTTCCTAATAATAATGAGAAGGAAGGACAGGTGATATTTGAAAGCAAAGGAGAGAATCTTGAAAATATCTTTATTATATTAGATGGGATAAATAGTGAAGAAAAATATATATTTTCAGATACTGTGAAAGTTACTTCGGGACATTTACTAAACAAGGTATCGAAGAAAATACCATTGATTGGAGTTAACCTATTGAATATAAGGATTCGGGCTGAAGGAAAAATTAATAAGGAAGCATATATCGCATATTCTAAATTGGATATTATGATTGGCAATAAAAATATAAATGAATACCCTTTGATCCTTCCGAAGTTACCAACTAATAAGAATATCAATTTTATTCCTTTGAATACTGATTACGAATTTGGAGAAATAGATATAATGAAAAATGGAAAGATTATAGCCATAGGAGAATCCGTACATGGAAATAGTTCTGTTCGTAATCTTGCTTATCGATTAATTATGGAAAGTGTAAAGAAACGAGGGTACAAGCTAGTCCTTTGGGAAATGCCTATGGAAATGTCTCTTGTTTACAATAGGTATGTGACGGATAGTAAGTTCATGCTTGATTCTATTGAAACAGCGTTTATTGATATCCAAAGTCTAAATTTTATAAATGAATTGAGATTACATAATTTTAGTAAAACGGCAAAAGAGAAGGTGTGTTTATTAGGTATAGACTATAATAGTACGTGGAAAGCAGATCAAAATTCAGCAATGGATATTTTCGATTTTATAATGCATTTAAATAAGAAACAAAAGATATATGAAGTTAATATGTTATTAAGTTTGCTGATGGAAAAAGATTGGAATAAAGCAATTGACTATCTTAAATCCCACAAAACTAAAATTCGAAATTTGCTTACAGAGGATGAGATAGAGTGCATATTACATATTCTAACTCTTTCTCTGAAAATGGGAACAGAGAGAGTAAATCGATTTGTAGGTCGCGATTCAGTAATGTTTGTGAATACGAAATTTTTATTAGAATATTTTTCAGTTCCTGTTGCTATGAAGAGTATTGTTTATGCACATAATGTACATGTCAATCCGGTTTCAACATTTCCTGCTGTACATTGTGATCCTTTTGGCATGTATATGAAGAAACAATATTCGAATGATTACATCCCTTTACTGATATTAATAGGTAAAGGTAGTGCAACTGTGTATGATTGGCAGTATAATGAAAAAGAAAAAGATTTGCAACATCCTCCTGTTGGAAGTATTGAACTTTTCTTAAATCAGCAAGAAAGTAATGTATGCTATTTCCCTATGTCGACTTTTTTTAATAAAATAGTACTATCTAGATATAAAGGAGATAAGCATACTATACAGGAGTTTTATCCATACAATTTATATCAACGTTATAAAGGGATGCTTTTTATCAAAGAGGAGTATGAAAATGAGAATATTAAAAAGGAGATAAAATCTGTTGATGAAATTAGAGCGACTTTATCAATAAGAAACAAGCGAAGACTAAAATTTTTAGAAAGTATAAATGATCATCAATAATTTTAAGTGATATGTAGGTACATGAAAAGTGACGTCGGTTGAACACCTTATTTGCATAATACATTATTAATTTTTCTTGGTTTCAAAACACAATTAAAGGATTAACTATACCTTTGCACTATCTTTTATAAAACACGTATTGTTATGGAACAGCATCCGATAAAAATTAATAAAGTGCAGATACGCAATCTGCAAATAGAAGATTATGTACAGTTATCCCAATCGTTTACCCGCGTTTATTCTGACGGTAGCGATATATTTTGGACTCGTGAGCAGATTCAGAAGTTGATTAAAATCTTTCCGGAGGGTCAGATCGTCACAGTCGTTGACGATAAAATAGTTGGTTGTGCTCTTTCTATTATTGTTGATTATGATAAAGTAAAGAACGACCATACGTATGCACAGGTTACGGGTAAGGAAACATTCAATACACATAATCCCAAAGGAAATATCCTGTATGGCATTGAAGTATTCATCCACCCGGGCTATCGTGGTTTGCGTCTCGCACGTCGTATGTATGAATATCGTAAGGAGCTTTGCGAAACATTGAATCTGAAAGCGATCATGTTTGGCGGACGTATCCCGAATTATCATAAATATGCTGACAAAATGCGTCCGAAAGAATATATAGAACGGGTACGTCAACGCGAGATTTATGATCCGGTACTTACTTTCCAGTTGTCGAATGATTTTCACGTTCGTAAGGTAATGACTAATTATCTGCCAAATGATGAAGAATCAAAACATTATGCTTGTTTGCTCCAGTGGGATAATATCTATTATCAGCCACCTACACAGGAATATATCAGTCCCAAAACTACGGTTCGTGTAGGCTTAGTTCAATGGCAGATGCGTAGTTATAAAACGTTGGATGACCTGTTCGAACAAGTAGAATTCTTTGTGGACGCAGTATCCGATTATAAAAGTGATTTTGTTCTTTTCCCGGAATATTTCAATGCTCCTTTGATGTCGAAGTATAACGATAAGGGGGAATCGCAAGCCATTCGCGGATTGGCGAAATATACGGATGAAATTCGGGAACGGTTTATGAATCTGGCTATTAGCTATAATATCAACATTATAACCGGAAGTATGCCATACGTAAAAGAGGATGGGCTACTTTATAATGTAGGTTTCCTTTGTCGGCGGGATGGAACCTACGAAATGTATGAAAAATTACACGTCACTCCCGATGAAATAAAAAGCTGGGGACTTAATGGTGGTAAACTTCTGAATACTTTTGACACGGACTGTGCAAAGATTGGAGTCTTGATTTGCTATGATGTGGAGTTTCCTGAACTTTCCCGCCTGATGGCAGATCAGGGGATGCAGATATTATTTGTTCCTTTCCTGACAGATACCCAGAATGCCTATTCCCGTGTTCGTGTTTGTGCGCAGGCACGTGCCATCGAGAATGAATGTTTTGTAGTCATTGCCGGAAGTGTCGGAAATCTTCCCCGTGTGCACAATATGGATATTCAATATGCCCAATCGGGTGTGTTTACCCCATGCGACTTTGCTTTTCCAACAGACGGAAAGAGGGCAGAGGCAACTCCTAACACCGAAATGATTTTGGTATCGGATGTTGATCTGGATTTGCTGAACGAACTGCATACTTATGGTAGTGTACGCAACTTGAAAGACCGCAGGAATGACCTGTATGAGGTGAGATACAAGAAATAAAAAGAGTGACGCTATGCTGTCCGGATAGCGTCACTATATGCCTTGGATAGCGTCACTATCCGGGGCATATAGTGACGCCCTTTTGATAGAATACTTTTCTATTTGGAAGACGTGCCACTCTCCAATATACTAACGATAGAAAACAGCGTAAAGCAAATAGCTCCGAGACCTACCAAAACACGTGCCGGAATAAAATAATCAGCATGTGTAGTAGCAAGCTCGAATACAAAAGCCGCCAGGAACAGACAAGCCAATGCCGTTAATACCGGAATCATAGGAATACGGTTGGCCAATTTGAATTCTTGCCTCCATATCTTAGCCAGCAGGATTACTTTGCTGGAAATACTGTAACATACCAACCCCAACCCGAGCATAATATATCCGGTGGTACCGTTTGCACTTCCGGAATCTGCCAAAATCACGAATAATCCCCATACAAAAGAGATAGATCCCATTAATAAAACCAGTTTCGGCCATTTATTCCGTTCTTTTTCTGAATAATCATTACGTATCTGGCGTGCTATGGTAGCTACCAGCGCAATCAAACTGGTACAAATACATGCCAGACCGACCATTACATGCCCCGCGACAAAATAAGCAGGATGAGAATGACTGTTGCCTAATAATACAAATGCCCATATCCATGCGATCAGCGAAACGATGATGGCAACAATGACCAATGCCCGTCTCTGATTAAGAGAAAAAGCTCCTTCCGGAACTTCATTACTTGTCGCTTTTGAATTTCCCGGAATTAAAGAGAATCGGGTAGAAGAGGTGGCGGCGGTAGCTACACAAGTGGTAATAAATCCAACGCCAGTGATAACGTGTCCTGCAACAAATGCAGAGGTGGAAGTGGCATTACTGAAAATGCAGATACCTCCAATAATAGTAATGATGGCTGCCAGATAGCCTATAATCGGCAAAACGTATTTGGCCGATTTATTATAAGTATGTATGATTTGCCGGATGATAGTGGCAGCCGTACAAAACAGTGCAATGCATATCATACCGAGTGAAAACACAACAGGACCGGCCACAACACGACTCCCGTCATCTCCATAACCATAAATGAACGCTCCGTATCCGAAGCAAAAAATAGCCATCGCCAAAGGGATTGCTCTGAATAAAATGCTAATACCGTAATTCATAAGTTAAAGTGCTTTTAGGTTTCCCACTAAAACAAGGAGATACCTGTTTTGTTTAGGCTGTAGGCGGTTTATAATCGTTAACTTCACACGAATCCGATTAAAAGTCCTAGCTTTTTGCTCAACTAAACAAATGTTTTTGTAAATTTGCACCCTTAAAAATGGGGATACCCCTCAAATTGTAAATTGTAAATAGTAAAATCGTAGACAGCTATGGGTAAGAGATTTACTGAATATTCGCAGTTTGACCTTTCGCAGGTGAACAAAGATGTGCTGAAGAAATGGGACGAGAACCAGGTTTTCGCCAAGAGTATGACAGAACGTGATGGCTGTCCTTCGTTCGTGTTTTTCGAAGGACCTCCCTCGGCTAATGGTATGCCGGGTATTCACCATGTAATGGCTCGTACCATTAAGGACATTTTCTGTCGCTACAAAACGATGAAGGGTTATCAGGTGAAGCGTAAAGCCGGATGGGATACGCACGGACTGCCTGTGGAACTAAGTGTAGAAAAGGCATTAGGTATCACAAAAGAAGATATTGGTAAGAAAATCTCTGTTGCCGACTACAATGCGGCTTGTCGGAAAGACGTGATGAAATATACCAAGGAGTGGGAAGACCTGACTCATCGGATGGGATATTGGGTGGATATGAAACATCCTTATATCACGTATGATAATCGCTATATTGAGACATTATGGTGGCTATTGAAGCAACTGCATAAAAAAGGATTGTTGTATAAAGGATATACGATCCAGCCGTATTCACCGGCTGCAGGAACAGGATTGAGCTCACATGAGTTGAATCAACCGGGCTGTTATCGGGATGTAAAAGATACAACGGCCGTTGCCCAATTTAAAATGAAGAATCCTAAACCGGAAATGACGGAATGGGGAACTCCTTATTTTATCGCTTGGACAACTACTCCATGGACATTGCCCTCAAATACGGCTCTTTGTGTGGGACCCAAAATTGACTATGTGGCTGTACAGTCTTACAACGCTTATACCGGAGAACCTATCACGGTTGTTCTGGCAAAAGCTTTATTGAATGTACACTTCAATGCAAAAGCTGCTGATCTGAAATTGGAGGACTACAAAGCCGGAGATAAACTTGTACCGTTTAAAGTGATTGCCGAATATAAAGGTACTGATCTTGTCGGTATGGAATATGAGCAGTTGATCCCTTGGGTGAAACCGGTTGAGGTATCCGAAGATGGCAACTGGAAGCCTAGTGATAAGGCTTTCCGTGTGATACCGGGTGATTATGTAACGACAGAAGACGGTACAGGTATCGTTCACATTGCACCTACATTTGGTGCGGATGATGCGAATGTGGCACGTGCTGCAGGAATCCCGTCATTGTTCATGATTAATAAGAAAGGAGAAACTCGTCCGATGGTGGATTTAACTGGTAAATTCTATCTGTTGAATGAGCTGGATGAGAATTTCGTAAAAGAATGTGTTGATGTAGATAAATACAAAGAATATCAGGGTGCATGGGTGAAAAATGCTTATGATCCTCAATTTATGGTGGATGGCAAATACGATGAGAAAGCTGCGCAAGCTGCCGAATCTTTGGATATTGTCATTGCCATGATGATGAAAGCAGACAACAAGGCTTTCAAGATAGAAAAGCATGTCCACAACTATCCGCACTGCTGGCGTACAGACAAACCGGTGCTTTATTATCCATTGGATAGCTGGTTTATCCGTTCTACCGCTTGCAAGGAGCGAATGATGGAATTGAATAAAACCATCAACTGGAAACCGGAATCTACCGGAACCGGCCGTTTCGGCAAGTGGCTGGAAAATCTGAATGACTGGAACCTTAGCCGTTCTCGTTATTGGGGTACTCCATTACCTATTTGGCGTACAGAAGATAATACGGATGAGATATGCATCGAATCTGTAGAAGAACTTTATAATGAAATCGAGAAATCGGTAGCTGCCGGATTTATGAAATCCAATCCATACAAGGATAAAGGTTTCGTGCCGGGTCAATATTCGGAAGAAAATTATGATAAGATTGATCTTCACCGTCCTTATGTAGACGACGTCATATTGGTATCGAAAGACGGCAAACCGATGAAGCGTGAATCAGACTTGATTGATGTATGGTTCGATTCGGGTGCTATGCCATACGCGCAGATCCATTATCCGTTCGAAAATAAAGAACTGTTGGATAACCGTCAGGTATATCCGGCTGACTTTATCGCAGAAGGAGTAGACCAGACTCGTGGTTGGTTCTTTACCTTGCATGCTATCGCTACCATGGTATTTGACAGCGTGTCCTACAAAGCTGTTATCTCTAACGGTTTGGTACTCGATAAGAACGGTAACAAGATGTCCAAGCGTTTGAATAACGCTGTCGATCCGTTTACTACGATTGAAAAGTATGGTTCCGACCCGTTGCGTTGGTACATGATTACCAATTCTTCTCCATGGGATAACCTGAAATTTGACGTTGAAGGAGTGGAAGAGGTTCGCCGTAAATTCTTCGGTACCTTATATAATACGTATTCATTCTTTGCGCTTTATGCGAATGTAGACGGATTTGAGTATAAAGAAGCGGATGTACCGATGGCAGAACGTCCGGAGATCGACCGCTGGATCTTGTCTGTATTGAATACATTAATAAAGGAGGTAGATACATGCTATAATGAATATGAACCGACAAAGGCAGGACGTTTGATTTCTGATTTTGTGAATGATAATTTGTCCAACTGGTATGTTCGCCTGAATCGTAAACGTTTCTGGGGTGGTGAATTTACACAGGATAAATTGTCTGCTTATCAGACATTGTACACTTGTCTCGAGACAGTTGCCAAACTGATGGCTCCTGTATCTCCGTTCTATGCAGACCGATTGTATACTGACTTGATTACAGCAACAGGACGCGACAATGTAGTTTCTGTCCATCTTGCCGAATTCCCGAAATATCAGGAAGAAATGATAGACAAGGAACTGGAAGCCCGCATGCAAATGGCACAGGATGTTACATCTATGGTGTTGGCATTGCGCCGCAAGGTGAATATCAAGGTACGCCAACCGCTGCAATGTATCATGGTTCCGGTGGTAGATGAAGAGCAGAAAGCTCATATCGAAGCTGTGAAGAACCTGATTATGAATGAAGTGAACGTAAAAGAAGTCAGATTCGTTGATGGTGCAGCCGGTGTATTGGTGAAAAAAGTGAAATGTGACTTTAAAAAGCTAGGCCCGAAATTTGGCAAGCAAATGAAAGCAGTAGCTGCTGCTGTTGCAGAAATGTCACAGGAAGCCATCGGTGAATTGGAGAAAAACGGAAAGTATACATTAAATCTGGATGGTGCGGAAGCTGTTATTGAAGCATCGGATATCGAGATCTTTAGTGAAGATATTCCGGGATGGTTGGTTGCCAATGAAGGCAAACTGACAGTAGCGCTTGAAGTGACCATTACCGAAGAACTGCGTCGCGAGGGTATTGCCCGTGAACTGGTGAACCGTATTCAGAATATACGTAAGTCAAGCGGCTTCGAGATTACAGACAAAATAAAAATAACAATCTCGAAAAATACGCAAACAGATGATGCGGTAAATGAATATAATACTTATATTTGTAACCAGGTTTTAGGCACATCTCTTGAACTTGTAGATGAAGTGAAAGACGGAACAATGTTGGAGTTTGACGATTTCTCATTGTTTGTGAACGTGATAAAAGACTAATACTATATTGATTAACCTTTTAAAATTGTAAAGTTATGGCAGAAAAGACTAGATATTCGGATGCGGAACTCGAGGAATTCCGTGCCATTATTATGGAGAAACTGGAATTGGCACAACGTGACTATGAACAGTTGAAGAAAAGTTTGATGGGACTGGACGGTAATGATACCGACGATACATCTCCTACGTATAAAGTATTGGAAGAAGGAGCTAATACGCTCTCCAAGGAAGAAACGACCCGACTGGCACAACGTCAGCTGAAGTTTATCCAAGGATTACAAGCTGCTTTGGTACGTATTGAGAATAAAACGTACGGCATTTGCCGTGAAACCGGAAAGTTGATTCCGGCAGAGCGTCTGCGTGCTGTTCCTCATGCTACATTAAGCATTGAAGCAAAGAACAGTGGTAAAAAATAACAGATAGCAAGTAGGCTACAGGTAACGAGCTACAAGTAGCTGCGCAAAGTTTACGCACGGCACTTGTAGCTCGTTATGTTTAACTTATAATAAACACATGAAGAAACTATTCACGAAGGGGAGAATTGCCCTTCTCGTTATCTTTTCCGTATTGATTATTGACCAGATCATCAAGGTCTGGATTAAAACTCACATGTACTGGCACGAAAGTATACGTGTGACCGATTGGTTTTATATCTATTTCACCGAAAACAACGGGATGGCTTTCGGTATGGAAATCTTCGGTAAGTTATTCCTGACAATATTCCGCATTGTTGCGGTAGCATTGATAGGGTGGTATCTCTATAAAATCATAAAGAAAGGTTTTAAAACAGGTTATATCGTCTGTGTGGCTCTTATTCTGACCGGTGCTTTGGGAAACATCATAGATAGTGTGTTCTATGGAGTTATTTTCAATGAAAGCACTCATTCGCAGATTGCCAGTTTCATGCCCGAAGGTGGTGGATATTCTACCTGGTTTTACGGAAAAGTGGTGGATATGTTTTACTTTCCGATTATAGATACAAACTGGCCTACATGGATGCCGTTTGTGGGTGGAGAGCATTTTATATTCTTTAGTCCGATCTTTAATTTTGCGGATGCCGCTATCAGTTGCGGTATCATTGCCTTGTTACTCTTTTATAGTAAATATTTGAATGAGTCTTATCATTCACTGGATAAAGATAAAAAGGAAGCTACGGATCATGAAAAATAAATTTCGGTTTCATCTGTGTCTCATCTGCATGTTCGTGTTTGCGGTAGCCGGGTGTAAAGTGAAAAGACCCAGTGATGTAATCTCGGAATCGAAGATGGAGAATTTGCTGTATGATTATCATGTGGCAAAGTCTATGGGAGATAATTTGCCTTATAGTGAGAACTATAAGAAAGCATTATATATCGACGCCGTTTTCAAGAAATACGGGACTACACAAGCTGCATTTGACTCATCCATGGTTTGGTATACCCGTAACACAGAGATTTTATCGAAAATTTATGATAAGGTGAAAAAACGCTTGAAAGACGAACAGGAACTTGTTGGCGACCTGATAGCCAAGCGTGATAAGAAACCGAAAATGACCAAGCAAGGTGATAGCATCGATGTCTGGCCGTGGCAGCGTATGGTACGTCTGACCGGTGAAATGATGGATAATCAATATGTATTTACTTTGCCGACCGACTCTAACTACAAAGACCGGGATACACTGGTATGGGAAGTGCGGTATCGTTTCCTGGAGCCGATGCTTGCCGACTCTTTAAGAGGTGTCACTATGGCTATGCAGGTGATTTATGAAAAAGATACGATCAATCATTGGAAAACGGTGACTGAACCGGGTGTGCAACAAATTCGTTTGTTTGCAGACACATTAGGTTCGATGAAAGAAATAAAAGGTTTCATTTATTATCCGATGGATAGCCAGGAAAAAGGCGGGGCAGTATTGGCCGACCGTTTCATGATGACTCGTTATCATTGTACGGATACGCTCGCATTTGCTGTACGCGATTCTTTGAATAAGATAGAAGCATTGAAAGCGGATTCTTTGAAGAAGATAGCTACTAAAGAAAATGCCGACTCTTTACATAAGGTCATAGACAAGAATAAAGATGACATTCAGCGTCTGACACCGGAAGAGATGAACCGTCGTCGTACGGGAACTCATCGTGAGAAGAAGCCGGAGCAGATTCAGGTGGAACAGCATATCCAAAAGGAACGGATAGAGCAAAGAAAAGAACGCCAGATGAATCAACGCAGGAAGCAACAACAAAGACGTTCAAACAACTGATTGTAATGAAACGTTTTGCTTCTCATTATTTGCTGATACCTGCCGTCGGATATATGAAGCAGCAGGTAGTGGAGATCACTGACGAAGGAGTTGTCCGAGGTGTGTTCCCATTGACCGAAGAGATTGAATCGGTTGAATGGATGCCGGGAGTGATTGTGCTGCTTTCTGAAAGTCAGGTGGAAGAAATAAAAAACACTGGGATGATTTTAAAAAACATTCCAGTGTTTCAAATCAATCTTTCCAGTGTTTCGAATCAATCTTCCCAATGTTTTAATGAGTATCTGCAGGAAGCAGAAAAGAAGGGGGAAGCTTTATTTCCTTATTTGTTTTATCCTTTTGATTTTACTTCCATGCAGCCTGTCGACGGAACTCGGCACAGATTACTGCGGTAGCAATGGCTACATTCAGAGACTCGGATGTCTCTTGGCCTGCCGGGTAATTGGGGATATATAATTTTCGGTTGATTAATGTGGCTACCTCTTTCCCTATGCCATTCCCTTCATTTCCCATTACGATCAAGCCATTGGCCGACAATGGTTGTTCATACATGTTTTTTCCATCCAGGAACGTACCGAACACAGGAGTATCTCCGAGCGACCGGATAAAATCGGGGAGGGAAGTATAATGTACTTTCACCCGGGCAATTCCACCCATAGTGGCTTGTATGGTCTTAGGGTTATATACATCTACCGTATTCTGCGAGCAGATAATATGTTCGATGCCAAACCAGTCGGCCAAACGGATAATGGTACCCAGATTTCCGGGATCTTGTACATCGTCCAATGCAAGGCAAAGTGATGAACGAACTGCCTCCGGATCCAAAGTATATTGTGGTTGTTCGAAAATAGCAAGTACCTGTTGGGGAGTTTTCAATAAACTGGCTCGTGAAAGATCTTCCTGTGAAACTTCTACCAGTTCACTTGCGTCAATACCCGGATGCTCCTGAAACCAGGAGGGAGTGGCTGCTAAAAAACGACAGGGAAAATGTCCGAGTAAATCACCTACCAATTTAGGACCTTCAGCCAGGAATACCCGCTCTTCTTTACGTATTTTCTTCAGTTCCAGCGAGTGGATATACTTTATTTTGTTTTTACTTAATGATGCCATAGATTTGATATTCTTTTGCAAAGCTATAAAGATATTTCCAATCTACCCTTACTTTCTTCGTCTTTTTCTTAAATTATTTTCCCCGTCGGAAAATATAATTTATCTTTGTAGGCGCATTTTTCATGCTATCGATGTAAAACCGTATGAGGAGAAATTTTCTTTGTTTGCTTGCTTCTGCTGCTGTCTTGTCACTTGCTTCGTGTACTACCACTAAGTTTGTGCCGGATGGATCTTATCTGCTGGATGAAGTTAAAATTCGTACGGACCAAAAAAATATACGGCCTTCTTCCTTGCGCATGTATGTTCGCCAAAATCCTAATGCCAAGTGGTTCAGTCTGATAAAGACCCAACTTTATGTATATAATCTATCGGGGCGTGATTCGACCAAATGGGGGAATAAGTTCTTGAGAAGAATAGGGGATGCTCCCGTAATATATAGCGAGGACGAAGCACAACGCTCTGAAGAAGAGATCACTAAGGCTGTGCATAATATGGGATATATGGCGGCAACAGTGAAACGTTCGACCAAAGTAAAAAAGAAAAAGATCAAAGTCTATTATGACGTAACGGCAGGCAAGCCATACGTTGTTCAATCTATCAAATATGATATTTATGATCCTAAAATAGCTGCGCTTCTCAAACAGGATTCTGCCAGAAGTTTGCTGAAGGAAGGAATGTATTTTGATGTGAATGTATTGGATGCGGACAGGCAACGTATCACAAATAAGTTACTTCGGAATGGTTACTATAAATTTAATAAGGATTATATCGGATATACTGCCGACACCGTTCGTAATACTTATAATGTAGATCTGACTCAACATTTGCAGATGTATAAAGCTCATGCGAATGATTCGGCAAGAGCACATCGGCAATATTGGATCAATAAGATTAATTTTATTACGGATTATGATGTTTTGCAGTCCTCGGCAATGAGCAGTGTGGACATCAATGATTCGGTTCATTATAAGGGATATCCGATTTACTATAAGGATAAGCTCTATTTACGTCCTAAAGTGCTTACGGATAACCTCCGGTTTGCTTCCGGCGATTTGTTTAATGAGCGTGATGTGCAGCAAACTTATTCCAGTTTCGGGCGTTTGTCTGCATTGAAATATACGAATATCCGTTTTATCGAGACTCAAGTTGGAGATTCAACAATGCTCGATTGTTACGTGATGTTGACTAAGAGCAAGCATAAATCGGTATCCTTTGAGGTAGAGGGAACCAATTCTGCCGGTGACTTGGGAGCGGCAGCTTCCGTTTCTTTCCAGAATAGGAATCTCTTTCGCGGGTCGGAAACGTTTATGATAAAATTCCGTGGAGCGTATGAGGTTATTTCCGGGCTTCAGGCAGGCTATTCAAATAATAACTATACGGAGTATGGAGTGGAAACGAGTATCAACTTTCCTAATTTCCTGTTCCCATTCATTTCCTCTGATTTTAAACGGAAAATCAGGGCTACAACAGAGTTTGGTTTACAGTATAATTATCAGTTGCGACCGGAGTTCTTGCGTACGATGGCTTCTGCTAACTGGAGTTACAAGTGGACACAACGTCAGAAGATACAACACCGTATTGATTTGATAAATATTGCTTTCCTTTATTTGCCCCGTATCTCTGAAAGGTTTAAAGAAGACTATATAAATAAAGGACAGAACCATATATTCCAGTATAATTATCAGGATCGACTGATTATAAATATGGGATATAGCTATAATTATAATAGCGTGGGAGGATCGATTATCAATAATACGATTGCTTCTAATTCATACTCCATCCGTTTTAATTTCGAATCGGCGGGAAATGTAATGTATGCTCTGTCAAAGGCTGCAAACATTCGGAAGAACAGTAATGGTGAATACGCTATTCTGGGAATTCCTTATGCTCAATATCTGAAAGGGGAGTTTGATTTTGCTAAGAATATCAGAATCGATTATCGTAACTCTTTTGCGTTTCATGCTGGTGTGGGAATAGCTGTACCTTATGGAAATGCGAAGACTATTCCGTTTGAGAAACAATATTTCTCTGGTGGAGCCAATAGTGTCCGCGGATGGAGTGTTCGCGATTTGGGACCGGGCTCTTTTGCAGGAAATGGGAATTTGCTCGATCAATCCGGAGATATTAAACTGGATGCCAGTATTGAATACCGAAGCAAGTTATTCTGGAAGTTTCAGGGGGCGGTATTTATTGATGCTGGTAATATCTGGACCATCCGGAGTTATGCCAATCAACCGGGAGGGGTTTTCAAGTTTGATAGGTTTTATAAGCAAATAGCAGTGGCCTACGGATTAGGTCTCCGCCTGGATTTGGATTTCTTTATTTTGCGTTTTGACGGAGGTATGAAAGCTGTCAATCCTGCCTATGAAACGAGGAAAGAGCATTTCCCCATCATTCATCCTAAATTCAGTCGTGACTTTGCTTTCCATTTTGCTGTGGGATATCCTTTCTAATCAGCCATTTATTATTTACTCTTACTAATTCGAGCGTATCTTGCAGGGAACTTACGTATTCCATTTTTCCTCCGATGGGATGAATGACGAATGCATTTTTGATTTGGCAGACAACCGACGCTTCTTCTAAATTAGCATCTATCTCACTTGAAATAACAGAAACTTTTGCAGCGCCTCGTGTCTTAAGTTGCTCCAGATGGGTTTGCCCGACATTAGATGCTAAGAAACTAAGATAAGATTGAGAAGAAGGCGTGCTCCATTCTTTGGCGACCGGATAATTGAAATTATAAAAGGCTTCGCAGAAATCGATGGCTGTCTGTTCTATTTGAGTTTGAGGAGTTTGTTGCTGACAAGATAGACAGGTGAAGATTAGAACAGAATAGATAAGCGTATGTAGTTTATTCATAGTACAAAAGATTCTTGATAGAAGAAGATAAGATTGAAAAAGGAGATGAAACTCCTATATGATGTTTCATCTCCTTCGTATTTGTTTTTATTTTTAGCGGGCGGCAAACATAAAATTGCTCATTGTAGCCTGGCGTGCTGCCAGCATGCCTTGAGCATCCAGCGTTACATTCATCTTTTCGCCATTTGGCAAGAACAAATCAGCAGTGCCATCATTGTTCATTTTTACTAATTCAGCGCTTTCACCGTTTGCAACGACATTCCATGTGTTGGCTTCTTTGTTGTAGATCAGGTCCATTGAAGCAGTTTCGCCCTCTTTAGTAATGGAATATCCATTCTCAAGAGTTTTCACCATGTAGTTGCCGTTTTCTCCTTTTACTTTCTTTACGTCACCTACATTAGCCATCGGATTGGAGCCACTCCAGAATTCGATTGAGTTGATAACTAAAGCATCAGCCAGGTAAGCTACACCATAAACCGGAACAATGTTGAAAGCAAGGAATACGAGTTCGTTTACAAACTTGTTTCCAACTGATTGATTCCAGAAAGACAGGCGGTTGAATAAACCAAATGATCCTACACAAGAACTGAATAATAAGCTAGCACTAAGTACTACTGCGACTAAAGTCAGTTTTCCTCTTTTCATGTTAAAATGTTTTTGATTAATAAAAAATATTGATAATTTCTCTCTTATGTGTATGCAAATATAATATTTTTTAATTAATCGGGGCTATTATTTCTAATTTTTGTATACTCTTGACTTCCGCCGTGACAATTCGTTTCCTATGATATGGTCTATTGAAAATTTACCGGGACCGGCAATATACATCAATATAAATACAACTAAATAGATGAAAGCTAGCTCTTTAACCGCAAATACGTCATTAGCATGAACAACAAAGAAGGCTACTATCATTGTGAAAATCATCGGGATCATTGCCAAGCGATACAGGAATCCGATGATAAATGCCATCGAACATACGAGTTCGCCAAAAATTGCTAATCCGAGAGATAGGGGACTTCCTATTCCAAGCGGATCAGGAAATACTGCTGACATCTCCTGGAAGTTACTCCATTTCTGGATACCGTGGTTCATTAATAATATACCGAAGATGATCCGGACAGCCAATAGCAACAAAGATACTTTCGTTGTATTCGATTTTGTGGGAAATAAAAAACTATAAATCATAAGTTGTTCTATTTTTAAGTTTATATCTATTTATATAAACATAAAAAATATTGAATTTGTTCTCTATTGATAGCAAAATTTGTTTGGACCTTATTTCTTATTTAAAACATAATGGTCTGCAAGTTCTCCGGTTATTTCTTGTTTATCCATTGTTAGTTTGCGTAAATGATTTTCTTCTACTTTATAATAAGAAAGTTCTCCGCCTTCTTCATTAAGAGTCAATAGGTTGTCTTTTAAAGTATATGTACCTTTTTCGTCAAATGAGCTGTCTCTATCGATATATACGGAATGGAGGCTGAATGTTTTGTCCGGATTTAATGTCAGGGTTGTTTCAATACCCGGACAATCGGCAGCGGGGAAAACTCCTTTATAAGTTCCTTCGTAATCAAGTGAATTTTCCGCATTATGGATATCGGTTACTTCGATTGAAGTACTGTCTGCACCGGCACTCTTGTTTGTTTTCGCGCTATTGTTGCATGCTGCCAAAAGAGCACATGAACATACTAAAATGAAAATTTTCTTCATTATTATTGTTTCTATTAGTTAGCCTAATTGAGTATATTGGACGTAAAGGTATAAATTTAAAATGGAATCTTTATAGTAAAAAGAAACGAACAACTTTATTTATGAATAAATAAACTTTGTATCTTTGCGGAAAATTCTAAAGATATGGCACAACATACTTATGACAATGAAGCTGTTCAGGAATTATTGAACTGGGCAAAAAAGATGATTGAGACAAAGAATTATCCAACAGAAAGATATCAGGTCAATAAATGTACTACCATTATTGATGGTAAATCGTATTTGGAGTCTTTGATTGCAATGATTTCCAGAAACTGGGAGAATCCGACTTTTCATCCCACTATTGAGCAATTATGGGAGTTTAGGGAAAAGTGGGAAAATAAAGAAGCGTAGCAAATTGCGATTCAATGTTGAATGATAAATCATTTATGAATATAGAAATGCACTCTTATCTGACATGATTAGAGTGCATTTCTATTTTATTAGTTTGATATTTATCAGCTTCCTAAAAAGGCAGCCATCTTTTCTTCTTTTTCAGGGATGTTTTTTCTTCTTCTCCGTTTTGGCTATAGATATCTGCAAACGTCTTTTTCTCTTTAATCATTTCGTAAATGACTCCCCAGTCTGGTAAACCACCCAGATTTCGATCGTCAATGAACATGTCGGCTTTCAACTTTCGAGAGAATCCCTGATGGCCTTTCTGCTCTTCAGGATAATCCTTATTAACGGCATAAAATTCTAAACCTCTGGCTTTACACCATTCGACAGCTTCGTCCAGAAGTGCTCCTTCACGCACACTCCACAGTATTAAACGATGCTTTTCTTGTTGCAATAACTTCAATGTGTCAACAGCGAATGGAATCTCTTCACCAATGCGTGGATAACGATGTTCTACAATCGTTCCGTCAAAATCAACAGCTATAATCATAGTTTTTAATTACCTAATTTGGAACAAAGATACGGACAGTAAGCCAAAAAAACGTATCTTTGTCTCAAATTAACATTTTAATAAAAATATAAATATATGAACAATTCCCCTCAGCGTGCTGCTAAAGGCTTTACGAGAGCATTTTGGGTCAGCAACACAGTCGAACTGTTTGAGCGTATGGCATATTATGCCGTTTTTATCGTTCTCACTATTTATCTATCTTCCATTTTAGGTTTTAATGATTTCGAAGCAAGTATGATTTCCGGGCTTTTTTCCGGTGGATTGTATCTGCTTCCTATTTTTTCCGGTGCTTATGCTGACAAGATCGGTTTCCGGAAATCAATGATTATAGCATTTTCCTTATTATCCATCGGATATTTAGGGTTGGGTGTACTGCCCACTTTACTGGAAGCTGCCGGTTTGGTTAGTTATGGTGCCACTACTCAATTTAATGGTTTGCCTGATAGCTATACCCGGTGGATCATCGTGCCGGTTTTGTTTGTACTTATGGTGGGAGGTTCTTTCATTAAGTCCATTATCTCCGCTTCTGTGGCTAAAGAAACAACGGAAGCAACCCGTGCCCGTGGTTATTCCATATTTTATATGATGGTAAATGTGGGTGCTTTCACCGGTAAAACGATTATCGATCCTTTGCGTAATGTCATTGGTGAACAAGCGTATATCTATATTAATTATTTCTCCGGTGCGATGACAATAGTTGCTTTACTTGCTGTTATTCTTCTTTATAAATCGACGCATACGGCAGGTGAAGGAAAAAGTCTCCATGAGATTGGACAGGGATTTATGCGAATCATCACAAACTGGCGTTTATTGATTCTTATTTTGATTGTTACTGGTTTCTGGATGGTGCAGCAGCAGCTTTATGCCACTATGCCTAAATATGTGATTCGTATGGCTGGCGAGACGGCAAAACCGGGTTGGATTGCCAATGTGAATCCGTTTGTGGTGGTTTGCTGCGTTAGTTTTATCACCCGTTTGATGGCCAAACGCAGTGCGATTACTTCGATGAATGTGGGAATGTTTTTGATTCCTATTTCGGCATTACTGATGGCATGTGGAAATTTGTTGGGTAATGATCTTATTACAGGTATGAGCAATATTACTCTGATGATGATTGCGGGTATAGTTGTGCAGGCGCTTGCCGAATGTTTCATTTCACCGCGTTATCTGGAATATTTCTCTTTACAGGCTCCTAAAGGAGAAGAAGGAATGTATTTAGGATTCAGTCATTTGCATTCATTCCTTTCTTCCATTTTCGGTTTTGGTCTGGCGGGAATTCTGCTCACTAAATATTGTCCGGATCCGGCTTTGTTCGAGACGCGGGAAGCATGGGAGGCAGCTAGTGGAAATGCCCATTATATATGGTATTACTTTGCTGCTATAGGCCTGATTGCCGCTGTAGCGCTACTCTTATTTGCAAAAATCACCGAATCCATCGACAAAAAGAAGGAGGCTTCTCGGTAATTCTCTGCTTTTTTATGTATATTTGCCGTCACTTTGCTGTAAAAGTTGACGGCATTTTGCATTTTAATAAAGAGGATAAAACATGAAAGTAAAATTTATAAGCCTGGCGAGTGGCAGTAGCGGGAACTGTTATTATCTGGGCACTGAAACCTATGGAATACTGATAGATGCCGGAATCGGCATACGTACTATCAAAAAATCACTGAAAGATTATAATATCTTGATGGATAGTATTCGTGCGGTATTTATAACGCACGATCATGCTGACCATATTAAAGCAGTAGGTAATCTGGGAGAAAAAATGAATATTCCTGTTTATACAACCGCACGTATTCATGCTGGAATTAATCGTAGCTATTGTATGACGGAGAAACTTAGCTCGTCAGTTCGTTATCTGGAAAAGCAAGAGCCTATGACGCTGGAAGATTTTCACATCGAATCTTTTGAAGTGCCACACGATGGAACGGACAATGTGGGGTATTGCATTGAAATTGATGGCAAAGTCTTTTCTTTCTTAACCGACCTTGGAGAGATTACTCCTACAGCTGCTCATTATATCAGTAAAGCCCATTATTTGATACTTGAAGCCAACTACGATGAGGAAATGCTCAAAATGGGGCCTTATCCTCAATATCTGAAAGAACGGATTGCAAGTAAAACCGGACACATGAGTAACTCTGATACTGCAGAGTTTCTGGCGGAAAATATCACTGAACATTTGCGATATATCTGGTTATGCCATTTAAGTAAAGACAATAATCACCCGGAGCTGGCTTATAAAACGGTGGAATGGAAATTAAAGAACAAAGGTGTTATTGTAGGCAAAGATGTGCAACTACTTGCTTTAAAGCGAAATACGCCTTCCGAGCTTTATGTGTTCGAATAAAGACGAAAAAAAGATAGTAAAAAAGCTGCATGATTGTTTGGTCAAATAAAATAAAAGACCTACTTTTGCAACCGCAAACGAGGAATTAAGCACTCTTAGCTCAGTTGGTAGAGCAACTGACTCTTAATCAGTGGGTCCAGGGTTCGAATCCCTGAGGGTGTACAAATTCAACGTTGCAATAAAAATAAAATGTTGCACTCTTAGCTCAGCTGGTAGAGCAATTGACTCTTAATCAATGGGTCCAGGGTTCGAGTCCCTGAGGGTGTACAAGGAAAAAGGAGGTTTTTGCCTCCTTATTTTGTTGGTTTACAGCAGATTAATTGAATAGATGTTATATGAATTGACATCTAAAGGAGTATCAAAAGATAGTACTAATTACGTCAAACTATGACAAGGTATAGTAAATAGTGACATATTTGTGATACCAATGCGATACTAGGGGGTGATACCGGCGTGATACCAATGTGATACCCGGTGTGATACCAGACGTAAATCTTCCCAATTTCTCCTTATCTACATTTATCAATCATACTTAAAGTAAAAGTATGAACAATGTATCTGTACGGCTCGTCTTTGATAGAAAGCACGTAGCCACCAAAAAACGTCAATCCTCCGTACAAATGGAGGTTACTTATCAGCGGAAACGCAAGTATGTCGGAACTGGCATAAAACTCTATTCCGACCAGTGGGGCAAAGACCTGAAAGTTAAAAATCACCCCCAGTCATTAGTGTTCAACCAAAAGTTGAATGATATGGTGTCTGGGATATATGATTTTGTCTATCAGCTCTCTTCTCAAAACATTCCTTTCACCTTTGAAAGATTGGAACGGTATTTGAACAATTCGGAATCTGGAACCACAAATTCATTTCTGTCCTTTATGGAGAAACGGATATACGAACGACAGGTTACTGATTCAACGAAGCAAAGGCAGAAGTGCGTACTAAAAGCACTGAAAGAATTTGGCAGGATTAAAGATTTTACTGATATTTGTGACGAAAATATCAGAGCATACGATGAATTCGCCAAAAAACGATGCAAATGTCAGTCTTCGGTATATAATTACCACAAGATACTGAAAGTATTTGTAAGAGAGGCATACGCGGCTCATTTGATTTCAGAGAATCCATATCAGAATTTCAAATTAGATCGCGGCAAACGTGTAGCAAGAAGGTTTTTGACGAAAGAAGAACTGGTTAAACTCGAAGCTAAACAGATTGACGATATGTGTCTGAATCGTGTAAGAGATCTTTTCCTGTTTTGTTGCTATACTGGTTTGGCGTATGCTGATTTGGCAATTTTCAACTTCAAAGATGCTATAATGACAGACGGAATGTATAGAATACGAGATGAGAGAATAAAAACCGGAACTCCTTATAATATATCACTCATGGATAAAGTCATGAATATATTAAAGAAGTATGAGTTTAAGTTGCCTGTTATATCTAACCAGAAGTACAATTCATATTTAAAAATTCTGGGGGCGTTCTGTGAAATAAAGAAGAAGCTGACGAGTCACGTTGCCCGGCATACCTTTGCCACTACTGTTGCATTAGCCAATGGGGTGAGGATTGAGGTTATTAGCAAAATGCTTGGACATACGAATATCCAGACCACGCAGCTATATGCGCATATATACCAGGCTGAAGTAGACAAAGAGTTTGAACGACTTAATAATATTGTATGAAGATGAAACTTGTCACTGTAAGAGAAGCAGCTGATTTTCTTCGTATATCTTACAGAACAGCTCAACGATACTTGGCTGAAGGAAGAATACCGTACACCAAGCCAGCCGGTAGAGTATTGATAAAGGAGCAAGACTTGATGAACTTCGTCAATATGACGAATAGATAAAAATATATGCCTCGGTTACTTTGCACTGTGTGTCATTTATGACTTACCAAAATAGGTAAAAGCCCAGATTACTGTTTTGACACATGGTATTCACCCTAAGTGACCGGGGCTTATTATAAAAATATGTATTTCAATATTAAAGTTGTGAATAAAAAGTTATACCTTTGTATCTATTAATCAAGATTATCATTCTTGAATAGAATGCTGTAATCGTATAAACTTAATGTGACAAAATATTATATGGCCGGAACAGCAACTACTATTGAAGAGCAAATAGTTCTATTAAAAAATAGAGGTATGGAAATTGAAGATGAGAAAAAAGCAGCAGAATGTTTGCTTGATATTGGATATTTTCGCCTTGGCTTTTATTGGTTTCCTTTTGAAAAGTCATATCCTCGAAAAGTAAAAAGGGATCACAACTTTAAAGATAATACTAAATTTGATTATGCCATCAAATTGTATTATTTTGACTTTGATTTAAGAAATATATTTTTAAAGTATATAAGTCGTATAGAAATAAACTTCCGTACTACGATTGTGTATTATGTATCTAATACTTATAAAAATAATCCGTATTGGTATGTAGATGAATCTGTAATTAAAAAAGAGGCCATATTAAGTCCTGAATATCAAAAAGCATTAATTGATATGGCAAAAGAATCTCTTATTAAAACTGATAAGAGTGAACACAAAGGACGTTCTAATCCACCGGCATGGAAAGCATTGGAATTCATGTCTTTTGGAACGATTATAAAGTTGTATGAAAATTTGAAGAACCCCAAATTACTGTGTGAAATTTCTAATGTATATGGTATGAGCCACCCTTCTCAATTTTCTAATTATATCAATGTAGTAAGAAAGTTACGTAATTATTGTGCTCATGGTAAAGTTCTATTTGACTTAAATTTAGATGAAGCGATTAGTGATGGTCCATTAGGATATTTAGGAAACCAAAAGAATAGTTTGTTTGGGATATATTCTGTTTTTAAATATTTTCTTGGAAGAATATCATCTAATAGGGTAAAAGAGATGCAAGCAGAGTTACTTAGAGCTTTTGATAGAGTGCCATACCCAAGTGTAAAGACAATTATCTTTAATAATTCAGGATTCAATATTGAAGATATATAAAAAGATTGATATATAGTTTGGTTATCAAGAAAAAAGTTGTATTTTTGTAGTGGAAATCCAGTGCACATGTAGATTACGATTTTCATACTGCACTCTAAAAGGAACTGTTAAAGGTCTGTCTAATGGCAGACCTTTTTAAATTACAGCACTCCTAACAGAAGTCCTATGACTCCCCAGATTATATCATGCCAATCAGCTACTCCTTTCCTTATCCATTTGTCTAAAACAACTTCTTTGGCGACAAGTATAATCAGAGTGATTAGTATGGCACTCCAAACAGGTATAAGGTATTTGAGTACATCATAAATCAAGATACCGGCAATCAGATGCTGGGCACCGTCCATTCTCATGTGGTTAAAGCAGAATTCATCTATTTTCTGCCTAATTCTTTTTAGAAGATCCATGTAATTTTTGAGGTTAATTTTTAATTTTGAGATGATGCTATCATATTAAAACCATTTCATACATGCCAAGGGTTTTGATATGGGTCATAAGATGTTTGAAAGGTTGCCATCTGCCAGTCTGTAAGAGGCTCTTTCTTGTTATCAATTTTTCTCGGAATTTGAGGATTTAATTTTAGCCTGGAAGCGTCTTTTAGCCATTGCATAGAATGGTCGTAGTCATCTATTCGTACAGTACTGATATTGTTAGGAGAAATCAGTTTGTGCAACTCGTATAATGACAGTTGAACCATGTGACGTTTCAAGTTATAGTTTCTTGGGTCATGGTATCTGATATTCCTTTCCAGTTCCGGTACATCAGCATTGGGATTGATTATAGGATAATAAATTTTTCCTTTATATTCTACATATTCGTGTTCTGACAACTCATAAGAATTGAGTGAAGGATCATATTCTCCAATCATCCCCCAGCAGTCAGACTCCATTGGATTGACCAGACAGTCATAATTATCCATTGTTAGCAAGGTGAAGAATTTGCCTTCATATTCTACAACTTCCCATTCATTGTATGGAACGGTGTCCCACTTGTATGTATCAACCATTTCCCAGGCATTAACTTCCGGAATACGAATATCGTTGAAGTCTATGCCATTGGCGATGTCACATATATATGTCCTTCCTAAGAACTTTGTCACATCTCCGGGACGATAGTTTTTCATCTGGCTGTATTGTTCTATTTTTTCCAAGTCAAGTATCTCTTCTGTTTCGTGCCAATAAGATATAGGACAAGGAGCTTTGTAGCCATTGATAGCTTGAATTACCTCGCATATTTCTCCGTCAAGGTAAAAATGACATCCTATAGGATAACTGATTCTTCGATCATATTCAAAGATGAATTTACCTCGATTTAGTTCGCGTTCAATTTCGTAATTTTCAGTAAGGTAATCCATAATAGATGCTTCAGCGGCTTGTTCTGCCTGCACAAAACAAATATCTTTCCCACGGGTAAGCTGCGATAAAGCATCCTCCGTAATGATACCCAGATAATCGTTTTTGTTTAAAAACCTTCTATACATAATTAATATTCAAAAGTGTTATAGACTGGTGCTGTATATGTTTCAATTGTTGTCTTTTGATTTTGGAACCGTCTCCATGAGTCGCAGAGAAACAATACCAATACATAATCCAAGATGTCCGATAAGTGCCCGTATTTTTCTTCTTTTCCACCCGTTTTGGGGTTTAATACTTTTTTCTTGGATTTGGTGCCGTCAGAGTTCTTCTGCTGGTATATCATATCTTCAGTAAATTTACGACACCGTAGGTCTGCCATGAATTTCCAACCGTCAAACCCGTTTAATATTGCATTAACAAACTCCAACCTGGTACTTTGTGGCGGCTGCTTCTGAAGCAATTTTATACGTGGCCTTAGCACATTATTTTTCATATTGTCCACTATAATAGTATAGTTGTTGACACCTTCTTCTGTTTGCGTGCTACGTGCTAATCCTGCTGGGTCTCCTGTTATAATTATTCCACCTATATGCTGATTCTGGAGGTGTTTGTCCCTTATTTTTTGAGATAATTTTGGGGTATTGTTTTCTTTGTTCTCTGGTTTACCTAAATTTTCTTCCAGCAGATATATTTCTTTCTTCTCATAATTAATCTGCAACTCCATCTCACTCATATATGGAGCGACATTAAAGTCCCATCCTGATATGATTGGTTTCATCGGATCATAAACTTTTTCCCGTAACCGTTCAATAAGATGTTTTTCGCCATCAAAATTCCAATATGCAGCCATAAGATTTGAGTCAACAAAATCCCAGTTTCCATATAAAAGCCTTTCTCGTGTTGCTCGATCTGTAATTTTGTTTAATGCTGCAACATAGGTCTGTACAAACTGAATATCTGGATTATCAAAAACAGAGAATGGTACGTATGCTTCGCCTTCTTTGCATAATACAGGATTTCCTTCATCGTCTTGAACAAAACGCGAACGTACCCAATTGATGCAAGGGTTGGTTGACATCATCATTCTAGCAGTTTTAAATGTTTCTGCTGTGCGCCAACGAAGACGAGAAAATAATACCTCAATAGCTCTTTCTGAAATCTCTGATACCTCATCTATGAATGCAATAGTATATTCTGAAGACCCGAAACGTTCAAAGTTTGGATCTGAAGGTAAGTCAACCATTTCTTGCATGATGATGACTGAATCATTCCAAAATGTCAATATCCCATCCAGATTGTTTATTTTGTAATTCACCCCTTCTTTTAGCCCCCATTCCTTACATACTTTCTTTATGGTATTCCAAGTAGAACCTTTCAAGCTCTTTAAGGTTTTACGAGCTACAACGGCACGTATATCTGGAAATCTCATACAGCTACTAACAAGCCAGCAGCTTCCTAAATAAGATTTTCCACCTCCGGCTGCACCGCCTCCTAAAATAAGTTGTGGTAGATTCTCAGAGCCGCATGATGTGCAATATGGTTTATATTGTGGGTTTCCTTTAATATCATGTCCGACCATTTTTTGTGATATATGCCCTCCACAATGAGGGCAATAGTCGGGTTGAAGTAATTTCCATAATTCATATTGTTTGGGAGATGGCTTGAAATCAATTTTTATGTTTGGTGCTTTTAATCCTACAGCCATATTGTTAATTTAAAACAATAAATGGGAATCCGTACAGTAAGACAGATTCCCATTCGTATGGAAGATATGATTGTGAGTAAAGAAGTAAGAAATCAATTTTGTGCTTCGTTATAGATGCGTTCAACTACAGCCCACATTTCATCTGGCATTTGTTGTTCTGCAATAGCTTCACAAGACCTACGCATATAATCCAGTTCTTCTTTAGAAAATTCTACCACTAATGGGGTTTCTGCGTCTTTTTGAACGTTCCATTCAATTCGCTTTTCTTCCTTTTTTTCGACTATTTCATAGTCCTTTCTGTCTTGCTCTGAAATAGCAATTTTTCGGGCGATAGACTTTTTCAAATTAAAATCCATAAAATTTCCCCGTTCTGGAAAAATAGAAGGAATAAGCAATCTATCTTTAATATGTAAATCCATAACTTCTTAATGTTTTATCAAGAATAGTCTTTTGCTATAGAGGTGGTTGTTATAAATGATATGATTTTTTGATTTTAACAAGAAATATTGTTATTAGCATTGTAATTATTGCCGATAGATAAATCTTATCTTTATGTAAATCCCACCAACTTAATTCTATAGTCTTTCCTGACGATTTGCTAAGTTCATTAACCCTTTGGTATAGAGAGTCTAGCTTGGATGATATTTGTGAAATGGATATTGATAATGTTTCAGCTGATTCTGTATGCTCGGTATCTTGTTTGTTTATATTAGTTATGCTTTGCTTTATTGGATATTGTTTCCCGGTAGAGTCTGGCATTGATAAATACACAGTTTTATTTTCTAACTTTAAATTACTCAATTTGTCTGCCGTTACTTTAGATTGTTTGTCAATATCCATGTGAAGAGAATCCAGTGAGTTGCGAAGTTGTTGCAGTTCACTGGAGTAATCTATCTGTTGTTGATGCTCCGTATTTTTAGAAGTAGCGCATGAACCGAGTAACAGAATACAAAGAATACAACTTATGATAGTAATTGGTTTCATACAATACTGATAGTAATTGGTTCCCCTTTTTTTTGTGCCTCTTCAATCTTTCTGTTAAGGCAATCAGAAGTATATCTTGATTCAGATAATCGACCTACCGCTGAATTTTTTCCCACTAAAATACAACCAGCACTGTCTGCGGCGGTATTGCCACTATGTATGAGAATACCTTCAAAATGAGGAACGTTTAATAATCTTGGGAGATTACGACCAAATTTTGGAGACCAATTATAGATTATCTTATAAGTACCATACGGAATTGCCGACTCTCCATAAACTTTTTTTTCTCCATTATCGAATATTCCATTTTTATTTTTATCAACTATTTTGTCTTCTAGTGTATTACAGAAAAACTCATTGTTGATATATAGTCTGCCAATTGTATAAGCCTCTTTTGGCCATAGACGTTCTAATCTTAATTCCATAGTCTTAATCATTTATTTGTGATAGTAATGTGGCTACTTTTATGCCACTGCTTCTGATATGTTTTCCAACCAGTTGTTTGTCCATCTTTTTACCGTTACAAAACGATAGACCAATAATTCCAGCGGGCTTTTCTCCATCATACAATGTTAATAAGGCTATTTCGCTAATGTCGTTGGCTTGAAATTTGTAATACAAGCGTTGGTCTATTTTTTGAATATCATCCAACCCACCATAAAAATATCCATCGTCCAATACTTTTGCCACAAGTTTGTATTTTGATAAGCTAAAATCCGCATAGTCTTCGTCAACATTTGATATACTATCCCTAACTTCTTCAATTCGCATCGAACCGAAAAGGAATGGCAATCCTGTTGTCAGATTTTTACTTCCATTATGAAATTCTATTAACCATGCCCGGTCAGCATTAGTGGTAAATATCATTTTAGATAAAATATGGCGAATATTGGAATCCGCAGATAACCTTGTATTTACTAGATGGTCATGTTGGGCAGTTGTTATTTCGGACATGCGATCCAAAAGATACTTTGGATTTAATGCGAAAAATATGATGTAACCGCTTAAAAACAACAGAAATAGTCCTTTTATAATGCTGAAAAAGCCATATCTCTTTTGTAGGTTAAGCAATTTTTGAAGCCATCCGATGCCTTTATCCAACTGTTCCATATTAATGTGAAGTAATTTGTACTGATTGGATTGGGATAAACCATTCTAGTTCATTTGCAAATGGCTCATTTAAGCGTACCCATACGCCTTTTGTTTTTTGATTTTGATTCTTTTTAATAATAACCCCATCCCTTCCAATTAACTTTTTCAATTTCCATTCTTTCAATAAAGGGGAGGCAATGATTGTAATTTTTCGTCCTACCATTTGTTCTTTTATTCAACATTATTATCATTATTAGATTGAGGAACAATGACATTGAAAACAATACCAGAGTCACCGTTACCTTTCAATTCAACTTTACTTTCTTGTGCTACCTTTACTGGATACATTTCCATTAAAGCTTTTGATGCTTGCACAGCTACAGAACGTAATGGAGCTGGTGATAGCTCTGTGCCTCTTCGATCTGTATATTTTGCTGTAGAAGTTTCGTCTATAATATGCAGTAGTTTTTCTGTTAGACGAGCTTTTAGGTCGGCTGTTTCATAATTAGCGATAGCTCGCAACTGATTGATATACTCTTGTACATCATCCCGTGCCATTAATTGTTTTGCCTTTCTTAAAGAGGTATGACTGGAATCATAGAATATATCTTCGTAGCATTTGCGAGCATTTCCGGCATAAGGGTCACAGCCGAAAATGAATAACTCGCAAAAATCAATTTCTTGTTTATTCAACGATTCTGGTTTCTTTAGTTCCATTCTTTAATTGTATTAAAGCCCAGCCGATATGTTCAACTGGGCTTGGTTTACTAAGAATAGCTAGGAAAGGTCTTATGAGTTTGTTTTTTCAACGTTACTTTCTAATAAATCTTGCATAACAACCCGTCTGAATAGGTCCTTGAGTCCATCTAGCATACTTTCTATATCTGCAATATTCTGTAACTTATCCCGATTAAAATTTATTTGTAAATCATATCCGGAAATTTCCATAATAGTTTCATGGGTATCTTCGGTTTGTACAGCTAGGATTCTTCGGTCTGAAAGAGTGTTGAACACTACTTCTGGCTCCAGTCCAATTGATTGCGCTTGTTGCTTTTCTTCTTCTGTTACCATATTTTATATTTTGAAATGAACACGTGATTTTTCTGTTTTGGTCATAACCATACTACCATCATCTATGCCGGAAGCATTACGCATCCTTTGGGAACATACCATAGCCACATTGGTCGTTGCTGTTACATCAGCATCTGCATCATGGGCATCATCTAGTTCGATACCAAATTTTTCTGCCATGATTTCCAATTTATAACTGCTCATGCCATCTAAATGAGATAAAGCCAATTGTCCTAAAACGATTGTGTCTATATATAAAGGCTGGAAGTGCCCATAGAAATCTGTTTCTCCTCTCATTAATTTGGCAAATTCTTTCATTTGTCCTCCATATTCCATTAACTGTTGCATGAATCCTATATCAAATCCAATGTTTTGACCAATTAAGAAGGGTTTTATGTTGCGACCTTTTGATAATATGTTTTTGCGGATAAAATCAATAACCTCTGCCGCAACTTGCTTGATGTCCATACCAAGAGATTCTAACATATCCATTGTTATGGCGGAATAAGTCAGAGCTTTTTCTTCATATTTCATGGGCTGTTCATCGTCTTTATCAAATTTACTCTTCAATACTTTACGTTTAGCCACACCTTTATCCGGCTGTTTATTATATGGGGATATGTATTTTACATATCTGTCAATTGTTTCAAAAGTATCTATACGTACTGCATGGATTGCAATCTGGGTACATGCGCAATCTTGGCAGTCCAAACCGCCAGTCTCAAAGTCTAAGGTAAAAGCCACGATAATTGGCTTTTCGTTATTAGGAGTTGCCATATTATTTTAATAAACTTAGTGTGAGTTGTTTAACTTTTTGTTTAAATTCTTCGAGTGAATAATTATTATGAATAACATAATCATATTCATTTAAAGGTATCTCTATACGATTCAAATCGCGTTCACATCGCTGTTGGTCGATTCCACAATTTATACGATCATCCATACTTCTGTCGATATATACAGAAAATATAATAAATGAGTTTGGAAATTTTTCTTTTAAATATTTCAGACCTTTTTCATCAATTACGTATGTACATATCTTCTGCTTTGCCTGTTGCAATGTAGCCCAATATTCATGTTCGCCGAATTGTGTATAAGCTATCATTTCAGACATTTGGGGCTTGTCTTCCGGAGTTACAAACCAATGTTCTTTTCCATTTGTTTCTTCTTCCCTCATGGGACGTGTTGTATATGATACTATTGTTGGAATGCCGTTTTCAGACATGATGTTTGCCATTGTTGTCTTACCGCTTCCAGATGGTCCGACAATAGTTATAATAATTGGTATATTTGCTTTTATTTTCATAATATGTCTATAATTGAAGATTTATATAACTGAAGATTGTTTCCACCTGTATAGTCACTGTACTTGACTTGGGCGGAACATATAAGCATTTTGTTCTTTGCACTGCTAAGAGAACCACCCTTACAAAGTGTTGCCCGGACATTCATCCATTCATCATTCCAGATGACCATTTCTACCAGATCATTGTTTTGTTGAAGTAAAAGTTTGCAGAAAACTCGATTCTCACCTGTTTTCTTGTCTTTAAACTTTTTCTCCTCAATATCTACAATGTTAGCACAAATAGCAACGCGTTTTCCATCATAATCGGGGTCTTGTATGTTTTTTAAAAGTGCCCAAGATGCTTTTCCTTTTATTTGGGGCTTTGCTTCTGAATTGTCATAAATACGTTTATAGTCGATAGCTCCAATGCCACTAATTGCGATTTGCTGTTGACTCCAGAAATAATGTTTGTTTCTCAAATCTTCCGGTATATCTTTTTCGGATATTTCAAAACCTAAACATTTTGCGGCTTTTTCTAAAATGGCATATCGTTCTATGACTGATTGGGCATTTTCTACTTTGTCAAAACATCCGGATAATATTAAATGACGGACATGTCTTGCATTAACTGGGCATTTAGTAGCTTCATTCGGGTTGTCTGGATCATCCCAATATTTGTACAGCTTTAATTTATACCGGAATATTCGTTCTATAAAGTTTTCAATAGAACTAAATTCTCCGCGTACATTTCGTTCGTTTATAATCCATTCTGTAGCTTTAGCTCCCAACATTTTAATACGAGAAAGAGACCAAAAAATTTTATTGGTTTCATAGTCTGTAATAAAGGTTCCGCCACTTACATTTATATCTGGTGGAACTATTTTTGCTTCACTGCATAGTTCCATCTCACTCATTAATGTAGGAATTTCATCATCTTTAGCCCATTGAAGAGCTATGGTATAAAAAGCTGTAGGGTAATTGGCTTTAAGGTAGGCTCCGGCATAGGCGGTAACAGCGTAAGCGGTTGCATGACTTTTGTTAAAAAGATAACCACCAGCTACCTCAAACATGTGCCATATTGCTTCTGCATCTTCTTTTGGGCAACCATTTTCATTAGCTCCGGCCATAAACTTGTCTCGTAAGGCAAGAATCTTATCTACTTTTTTCTTGGATATAAGTTTTACCAATTTGACACCTTCACCTAAACTGAATTTTCCAACTTCGCGTGCAATCTGTGCTAGCTGTTCCTGGTAACACAGCACACCATAAGTATTCTTCATGGCATTGTATGTTCCCCATAGATATACAGGATCTGCATCTCCCAATTTGCAGTCTACATATTTATCTGTAGATCCGGAATCTAGTGTTGCTGGACGAAATAAGGCATTGGCTGCGATTAAATCTTCAATTTTATCTGGTTGCATACTTACCAAAAATTTAGTCATCCCTTTAGATGAAAACTGGAAGATATTTTGGGTGTATCCCTTTTGCAGTAGTTGATATACTTTAGGATCATCTAGTCCGCTTTGCACGATATTTTGAAAAGTAATATCGGTATGATATTTATCATTACATATATTGATGACAGCTTGTAGTTTTGACAATTCCTTAATACCAAGACAGTCATTTTTTAGTAATCCCTGTTCGTCTAATGAATAACCGTCAAATTCGGAAATCAACACACCGTCTATTTTCTTTATAGGAGTAAAGTCAAAGCATTCCAAATCTTTTCCATCTTTTGAATCTGGGGTCACTAGTAGGGCAGAGGCATGAACTGATGAAGAACGAGGTTGTCCCATCAAAGTACGAATATCTTCAATTACTTGTGGGTACTCCATTATGAAGCTATGTATTTTTTTATTGGTAGCAGCCATTGTAAACAGGTCTGTCCAGCTCATATTGTCATCTTCAAATATAGCTGTGATATAATTTACAATATTTACCGGTACTCGATGTACACGCGCTACATCTTTAAGAACTGCTTTCAATTTTAAAGTCGTAAAGGTTCCGGCAGAAAACACACGTTGTTTACCATCATGGTTATAACGGCGTTCAATATACTCTTTTACCTCTTGTCTACGGTCTGATTGGAAGTCTACATCCACATCTGGAAGGGAACCTCCAGGACCTTGCAAATAACCACTGTCCACAAAACAATCTATGGCTTTCACCTCTGTTGAAGATGTTTTATATTTAACTGATATGACTTTCATTTTTAATTAATCTAACCGTTTACCATAATAGTTACCTTCTGATTTGTATGCCCTTTCAAAATCAATTAGAGCATATTCTGGAATAATCATTTGTTTGGTGATAAAAGCATCTGAAACGATGCCTTCCAGCGTTCTACATCGGCTAAGGGCTACATATAGTTGTCCAGGACAAAAAGTATGTGATACATGAATGATAATTTTATCGAATGTAAGTCCTTGGCTTTTATGAATGGTAATGGCCCATGCCAATGTTAATGGGAATTGAGTACATGAACCAATTTCTTCTTTTACAATCTCATTATCTTTTAAAGTATATTGCGTATTACTCCATGTATAACGCTCAAATTTGATAGTCCGGCCATTATCCATACGTACTGTAATTACGTTATCTTCTAATGCGGTCACAATTCCAAGCATACCATTATAATAACCCTTTAATGAGTCGTTAACTAATGACATAACTCTTGCCCCAACTCGAAGTTTTAAATGTAAATCACATGGTATAGATGATTCTGGGAACTTATCCTTGATAACTATATCATAGTTTCGTATCTCTTGTTCCCCTAATTTGTCGGCATTAATTTTCTCAACATCAGCTTTGTGTGTACAAATATGGATGTATTCGTTATCATAACTGCTACTGATTTTGCGGTCTTTCAATTCGCTTAATAAATCCAGTTCATCGGATGTTACCTGGTAATTACGAATATTGTTGAGTACATTAATAAATTCAGGTTCTGTTTGCCTGAATATTTTTGTTAGCTCTACAATGTGGAAACCTGTGCGTTTGAAAACTAAGGCGTTGAAAAAGAAAAAGCCATCATAAAAGTCAGACAATATTTCTCTTTCTTGTTTCTTTGTTACTGGAGGCAATTGAAAAAGATCGCCAAACATTATCACTTGTACACCGCCAAATGGTTCATCGCTTTCGTAAACCCACCTTAGTTTGCGATCAATGGTGTCCAGAATATCTGGGCGTACCATGCTTATTTCATCAATAATCAGCAATTCCATTTTGAGCAATAGTTCTACTTTGTATTCTGAAAATTTGTTTTCCAGTCGGTCGTAAGGTGTAATGGGTCCAAAAGGAATGCCAAATAGACTATGCAATGTAACGCCCCCTGCATTAATCGCTGCTATGCCTGTTGGGGCAGCTACAATGCAATTCTTCCCGGATTTTTCAATTAGATATTTTAGAAATGTAGTCTTTCCAGAACCGGCTTTACCTGTTACGAATACATTATTCTCATCATCCTGAATGAGATTCATTATTTTTTGCATCTCTTCTGTCAAAATCATATCTTCCATACCTTTTTATTTTTCGATTTTTACATATAAATTGCAATGACAAACATCATGTTCTCTATACGAGCTGCACGGACATCGTTTGTCTTTGGAGTCATTGTGGCATGGACACTCGCCATTATTGGCTTCACATCTTTTGAGGATGGCATTAACTACCTTGTCATTGGGATTTAAATCCCATCCCACTTTTCTTAAAATTGGAATCATAATCAAATTTCGTTTAGAGTAAATAAAAGATCTCGATTATCAAATTGAATATCATCGTCAGTTTGCAGTTCATCTGCATATACTACAATAGGATCATCCATTCCGGCACGTTTCACAAGTAACTGTGCGTCTTTGTCTATTTTATAAGTTTTATGATTTTCTAATGTAACTTCGATATATTGATTGGAATCTACGTCATCTCCAATAATGGTCACATCTGAAGGGTATAGTCCTGCACGTTCTGGAAGAAGGAAGCGTTCAAATAACAAATCGTATTTTATTGGATCTATAAGTGTTATTCCCAATAGGTATAAAACTAGACACCCTCCAGCAGAACCACGTCCGCATCCCACTAATATTCCATTTTTGCGTGCCCAATTAACAGTATCATATTGTACGAGCATGTAATCTACGTTGTTGGTTGATTCCAATACATAAACCTCATAATCTAATTGTTTGCGATATATATCTTCTTTACCTTTGGGGACCAGTTTGTTGAACCCATCTTCCAGCAAATCCAAAAACATTTCATGTCGGTTGGCGTACTTTGATTTTTCATTGTCAGCCATGTCATATTGAGGCATAAAGTTGCGTTCAATTTCATATCTAGCTTTTGCCCCTTCAGCAATTTTGACTGTATTTTCACACGCCCAATTGAATATATCCTCTATGTCCCATTTGTGTTCATCAAACAAGCCAGACATAGTAGTCCAATGTTCGTCCAAGTCCTTAAAATATTGGTCATCACTTTGTTCATGTGCTGCCCCTTCAGCAATTTTGTTAAGGATGATTTTGTTTTTTGCATCATCTTTGTCCAAATAATAGCAGTCACAAATTAATACTGGAGGTAGATCGCCTGTATCATATATGTAGTCAAAGTAACATTTTGTGGCATCTAGTACTTTAATATCAATACGTTCAGCTTTGAATTCCGATAAATCTAATTGATAAAAGCAATCGTCAAAACTATCGAAAAAACGGTCAAGATTATTACCTATTTCTTTCAACCAAAATGACGCATATTTGCTAAATACAATTATATTACCGGCTCCATGTTTTAGAAGATCTTGTAAATCAATGATTTTATTTTCTGAATCTACATTTATACATTTTTGAATTCTAAGCAAATTTTGAAGTCCTTCTTGTGACTGACAGTATATTTTGGCATCTATCTTTTCGATACCATCAGTGAATGTAAGTGAATATCCAAACACCCATTGAATGCCAGCAGCTTCACACTCTTTTTGAAGAATAAGGGTTGCTGCCATTGTATTGTAATCACAAATACCTAATGCGGATTGTCCTAAGTATTTGGCTTTTTTTATCCAATCTGTTAGCGAAAAACTTCCATTGAGCAATTCAAAAGGGGTATGTATGCCTAAGTTTACAAATTCTTGGGTATGGTTTAATGGCTTCCTATTGCCTACATACTTTAAAATTTGAAATTCAAAGTCTTTTCTTGTGTCATAATAATACCAGTTGTCTCCAAATTGAAATACTATATAATTAATGCCTTCTTCTTGTAATGTTTGAATGTTTTCCATTGTATTGAACTTGATGTTGTTGTCAGCATCAGTACGGAAGATGGACTTAATCATACTAGTATCTTCATAGTACATTTTACCAAAGCCCGTGATTTCAATAACATCTTCATCTATGATATTGAAACACATCTTATTATTATCTAGCCAATTTAATAAATCAGGATTCATATTTAAATTTTGTTTAATTTATATTCGGTTAAAGTTTTCAGTCTGAAAGCGAATGTGTCATATATCTCCCAAAAGTCCATGCTGTCGAAATCTTGGCTGGAATCTTCTATATCGGCAACATAGCAATCAAAATATTCATTTAGTTGATCACCTGTCTTTTTTATAGCTTCTGTAGCGTCTCCATCATATCCAATGACTATTGTATGAACCCCTTTTGCCTGTAACTTATAAATTTGTGTATCAGAGATTTTCTTCCCGAACGTAGCAACAACAGCCACAGATGGGTTATTGTACAGGTTTAATTTTCGCGTAAGTGCAATGACATCAAACACTCCTTCTACAAGAATTACGGTATCTGTTTCGTCTTCAATTATACTATCATAGTTGTATAATAATTTGACAAAATCGTTTTCAGTGCTATTCCTATAACGCATAATTTGGAATTTTCCATTATGACTTGCTTTACGGTTATATTCATCAATATCAGCTTTATCCCAAATATGCCGAGAAATATACCCAACAATATCTCCACTGTCTATAATCGGAAATATTACATAATCATTAAACTTGAAGTTCATGTTACGTGTAGTGCCGACTGGAAAGAAATCATAATCTTCTTCAGTAAATCCACGTTTTCTTAAATACCGATTAAAATGAGTGCGCTTATAATATTCAGGCATTTCCACAACACACAGAGAGTCATCTATTTCCCTGTCATCGTTTTCCAGAAAAGAGAAATCATTAATTTTTTTATCTCCATCAAGATCAAAAGTATCTGTTATAATTAAGTCCTGACGGTCTATATCTGTTAGCAATTGTTCTAATGTCTGGGTTGAACGTCCACACGAAAAGCAGTGTGCCATAAAAGGCTTTTTCCTTTCGGTTGCTTTACCTATATATATACCGTATTTCCCTCCTTCATGCCCACAATAGGGGCACTGGGGGACAATCAAGTTCTTTCCGCTACCATCCGGTTTTGCATGTAGTTCAATAGAAAGTTCTTGGATTATATACTCTTTTTCTTCTTTACTCAATTCCATATTACGCAACTTTGCTGATATTTAATGTTCTTGCTCTGTCATAAAAACATTCGTTATCATAATCAGTAGCAATTTTAAACGGATCTCCTTTTTTGAAGAATCGTGATTTTGCAACATTTATACGCATAATATTTTCGCGCATTTCATTGATGCTTTGATTAAGAGTAATAAGATGAGTCATTGGTCTGCTTAAACCTTTAGCTTCTGAACAATTATATTCACTCAATACATTTTGTTCATCGTTAAGCCACTCTCTATTTTCTATAGTTGCCTGATAAGTCACAACCATCCAGACATTTTCGTCACCTGCCAAGTCCTTTAAATCATTAGCTACAGCAACTCGTTTGTGACGTTCTCCATTTTCTGACCATCTACGTCCGCTGGAATCTGTTAGCAAATCCATAGAATCTATGATAACAACGTCTGGAGATATGCCATAGATTTTTTTGTATTCAGCAATACCATTTTTTATATCAATGGTAGACACTTGATTAGCGAACTTTGGAAAGGATTTGACTTTTAGGGTACCAGACATTGCCTTGATTTCTTGTATCATTCGTTCTAATTCCCGGTCTTTTAGTGTACCAGTACTATAACGATAAGAATTACAGGAAACCAGTGACGCGGCATAAGCATCCACAACTTCATCTTCAGAACCTTCTAACTGGAAATGAAGTACGTTTAATCCGTCTATTTGAGAGGCGCATTTCCCAATCCAACGTGCGGCATGACTTTTCCCAACACCAGTAGGGGCTAAGAGACATGTTAATTGAGTACGTAAATCTCGTCCACTGTTCATTTCATCCAGACCATCAATATAAAATCTGGTGATTGGTTTAAATCTTGACTCTTGATTGTGTTTTTCTCTATTACGCCTAAAACGGGATTCAAAGGTTTCGACTACATCAACAAAGGAATTTTGACGCAAACTGAAATCATTCTGCCATTCAGCAAATGATTGGAGCAACTTCATTGCTTTGTCACGATCCTGTTTTGCATAAAGTTCACCTATCTCTTTGTAAGTCTTTTGAAATTTTACTTGTCTTAGATAATTTTCAAACTGTTCCAATATAATTTCCGGCTCAACTCCTTCGGCGCAGTCTTTTATATCTTCTAACAGTGCTGAAACCTCTCTGTTGACAGAAACTATCTGGCTGATAATATTAAGGGTAGGGGATGATTTGTGTTCTGCGAAGTATTTGCACAGATACCCCTGCAATGCTTGAAAATCTCTACCAGGCAGGTACGATTTCTGCATATATTCACACACTAAGCTACATACATAGTCGTATGTAAAACAAGCGTAATATAATTCAAATAAGAAATCTTCTGTTAATACGTTATCTTCTTTCGCCATATTCTTCGAGTCTTATTCGGTATAACTCTGGATATTTTATCGCGGTTTCTTGCTTGCATTTCTCGACATTTGTGCATATTTGACATGCTGGAGAGAATGGACTCCACATCAATGTGGATGTAGAGCATATTAGAAACCCAATATCTGTGTTGATACTCCGTTTCTTAGTGCATTCTTCAGATGGCATATAAATATACTTAGACTGAGGATGCTCTTTTTTACAGATTAGTGAATTTAGATAGGCTCTGGTTAGATTGGCTTCAGATAACCATTGGTCTTCCATATATTGCTTGGCTCTGGAAGACATTGATAGATATTTTTGAAGAGCAGTAGTTCCAAATGTTTTTGGAGCTAATGTACGTTGATATTGGGCATTCCTGTTTTTATGAAGCTGGAATACGCAATAGTCTACAAGTCGTGAAGTATTAAATTCTCCACCACAAATTTGAGTAAAGTTGACAATAAATTGAGATAGTTGGCGTTTGGCTTGCCCTCCCTCTGGGAATGAGAAGGAGGGGTCTACCAAACGCTTGGCTATTTCTGTATATACTGTCTTAATCTGTTTCGTCAGTCGTTCTTCTTTTTCCATCACGAGTCAATAGTTGTTGAAGTTGTTGACGCGCCAAGAATAATCGACTTTTGACAGTTTCGATATTGCGAGATTCTAAGGCACCGTTCCGATATTCGATTTCGGCAATTTCTTTGAGTTTATATCCTGCCTGTTGATACAAAAGTGCGCTTCTGTATTGTGGTTTCAACTGTTTTAATGCAGCTAAAACATCATCGCTGTATAACTCTTGATAATTGTCAATACCCATTACGTTAGAGCTTACTTCGTCAAAATCTACAATAGATTCACTGGAAGAAAATGTTTCCACATCGTTATCATCACTCAACATGTCTTGATGCTTTTTTTTACGTTGATCCAAATCAAAGACACATCGTTTGGTTACAATATGGAGCCATGTTTGTACAGAACGCTCTGGATTATATGTCTCGATATATTTATACATGTTGGTAAGCACTTCTATGTAATTGTCTTCTATGTCAGAAGGATTAAAAGTATAGCGCATACATAACTTGTATATCATTCGGTTGTACGGTGTTACGTATTTATCAAATAGGGCTTTTCGCCGTGCAGCTACTTCATCACTTATTATTATGGGTTCTGTGGTAACTGCTGAGTATGTCTCTTCCACGCCTCTTGAACATTGAGCACAAACAAGTGATCCGAGTTCATCAATTTGTGGACTTTACAATACTTCTTCCACTTATTATTACTAGAGATAAAATTACTTCTTACCTCGTTGTCTGTTGGCTGGGGTTGTTTACTAAGGAATTCGTAAAAATCTCCTAGCAAGCTTCCTAGCATCATTAAATGGGGCTGGCCTTCTCTTTGTTGCCTACGCCTTATGTTTCTTGCGTAACTCATTTTCTGTCTAAAGTTTGTATATTCTTACATAATATTTGAAGATGTGGGTTGCATCAGCCATGTTGTCATCGACTGGTGTAATATTCCATCGTTTGATGCAATATTCAATCATCTTCTTTTTGTCAGCTTTTCCGTCACCGGTAGCCCATTTTTTTACTGTGCTAACGTTTATGAATTTTGGTTCCGGGAGTCCAAGCTGGGCGCATATCAGATATAATATGCCTCTAAATTCGGATAGTTTTCGCGCTGCAATGAAATGCTTTGAAACGCATACATCTTCGGCGATAATCAATTTGATGTTGTATTTTTGGATAAATTCAACCAGTGTGTCATAAAACATTTTATGTTGCTCGGTCGCATTTTTGCCTTTTCTTTGGGTAAAATTCCATGTTCCTGATTCATGGGTTGAGTAATATCCACAGTGCTCTGCTATATCTAATGCAAGCACATTATCACGTGTAATTTGATTTATTGACTCATTTTTAATGTTTTTTGATTCGTTAATCATTCTATGTATGAAACGCCATTAAGTTTATTGACTACAGTCTTGTATGGGTAGCCTTCAGCTATATTTCCATGACTGACTACCAAAGATGTAATCTGTAATTGATTGAGGGCATCAAAAATGTTGGAAAGCCCTTGTTCGTCAGTGGCTTCTAATATTTCATCAAGTATCAGGAGATCTAGTCCTTTATCGTCATCGCAATTTACATTGGTAAGTTTGTGCATTGCCAAAATATTAGCCAGATTAACTCTTGCTTTTTCACCTTCTGAAAATTTATCAAAAGAGCCACAATCTACACCATCGCGAATAAGAGAAATGGAAATCTTATCTCTGATTTTTCCACTTTTTAAGACTGTAAAACCGGAAAATGCAATACGAATGTCACTACCAATGGCCTCCAGAAACTCGTTAGTTATATGGCTAAGAGCATCAATTTTAGTATTAGCCAGATGGGTTTTAAATTCAGTAAAGGTTGCTTCTTGCTCTTTATATGAATTTAATTTTCGTTCAATAGTTTCTTTTTCAGAAATGGCTAATACCAATTCTTTCTCATATTTTTTCTTGTTGGCTTTGAGAGATTCTATCATGTCAGTTTCGGAAGAGTTTTCGATGTCACGAATAGATTCTTCGTATGACTGAATAGCTCCATTAGCATTGTTAATATTCAACTCGGCCTGCTTTGCTTCGTATTCTTGCTTTCTAATAGCTTCATCTAATATTGCATAAGAATCATCAAATAAATTAGTACGCGCATCATCAATGGATTTCTGAAGGGTATTCATTTGATGCTGGAGAGTTTGCATTTTATTGGTTAAATAAGACGTATTACGTGATAATTCATCCAATGCTGTACAAGTCTCGGTAATCTTATTCGACCATTCTATTTTACTACGATTCAATTCATCCTGTTCTTTACGAGCTTCGCGTCCTTTTGTTGTAATATCTGAAATGCGTTTTTCATTAGCCTCAATATTTTGGAGAATGTCTTGTGTCTCTCCATTTCGGTCTTGCAATCTTAGTTTAACCTCGTTTATATCTACATCATTAGCCAATGTGAATTCATGTTGGCATTTAGGACAAACGATAACTCCGGCAAGTTGTTTTTGGAGGCTGGCTATATCTGCTTCCAACTTAGTCCTTTGTGATCTAAGATTACTATTCTCGGCATCCAACTTTTTAATAGAATCCAATAATTCATTTATTTGATTCTCAATTTTGGTGGATTTCTTTTTGAAGTTTTCTTGAAACTTCTCATGTTGTTTTAACAGCTTCTCATAAGAGGATTTGGCTGTTGCAATCTTTTTCTCATGCTGAATCAGCTGTTGTTGTACATTGGAATATTCTGTTGTAACAACCTCCAATTCTTTCTGATTTTTAATTGATATAGCTGCAAAATCCTTAGGTAATGGCAAAGCGCATGAAGTAAAACGTTCTGAAATAATTTCAAAACATGCACCAGTATCCTTTTTACTGTTTTCCAGTTTTTGCAATACTTCATCTGTTTTATCATATTGTTCCAGTAACTCGTCACTTTTATTTATGAGAACATTTTGCTCACGGATATAAGCTCTTTTCCCAGCAATAGCTTCATTCCAGTTTGCTATACGTTCAGCTTTCTTTTGTGAACGCTCTGTTGATTCTGTAATAGCTGTGTTGATTTGCTCTTGTAATGTTTCAACACGTCCGGTATGATTCGCTACATTCAATTCTGCTTGTTTTAATGATTCTTGAATCGGTATCATATCCTCTTGTAATGCAGCGATAGATTCATCTACCATTACACCGTTACTGAAACGATTAATGATTTCTTTTTTCTCGCGATCAGAACTGGAGAGAAATGACGAATATTTGTGCTTAGAAAGAATGAAGTTTGAGAAAACATCATCTTTTGTCAGCCCCAGTGTTTCAAGTATAAATTTATTGTAATCTGCAACTCCGGCTTGTTCTATATGTTTTATGTTACAATCAATTTCATCATAATATATAGAAACTTTGATTATCTGTGCTGTTTTACGGGAGATAACACGTTTAATAGATAAGTACTGTCCTGTAGTATTGTTTTGAAACAAAAGGGAAACAGTCGCTTCATCCTCCGCATCATTGATTATCTCATCCATTTTTATTCTACGAAGTGTCTCTCCGGTTATCCCAATAGCGATTGCTTCTAGCATAGCAGATTTTCCGGAACCATTTGAACCTTGCGAATCATTATCCATATTGTTGCCAAAAATCAGCGTTGTATGTTTTTGCAACAATGTATAGTCCAATTGCTTAAAAGCACATAGGTTTTTTGCGTAAACTTGTCTTAATGTCCACATATTAACTGATTTTATCAAGGTATTGTAACCCCATTTCTATATTTATGATTCCTTTGTTAGCACAAAAACTGGTATATTCTTGCTTAATACCGGATTTGTCGAATTTTTTATCTAAAGAGTGGGCTGTTGTTTCTGTGATTTCCACATCTTCAGTAACAATTTCCACTTTTGAAGACCCTGCTTCCAGAAGTTTTTGTTTATCAATACTTGAAGCTTCTTGGCTTGTACAACTGATTCTTGTTTTAATCTTGTATCTTCCATCCGCTTTCATATCATCCAGCTTATCAATTAGTTTTGAATTGATTTGACTAGCTTTTATGTCCAAAACTTTGTAGCGAATATTGACTTGGTTCTTTATGAATTCATGGCTACCATCATCATATATAATGGTATAGCCCTTTTCTTCATCTTCGCCAAAATTATGTTGCCTGGAAGAACCTATGTATTCAATGTTGGTACCTTTGATAATACAACGATTGTGATAATGTCCTACAAGAACTGTATCAAAATCACTGAAAATGTTCGTGGGCAGTTCTTTTTCATTAGGCGTGCTAAGTGCCCCGTTTATTCCTTCGTGAATATATAGGATATTATGTACAGACGCGTTCAATTCCGCCTTTACCATTTTTTTCAGCCGTTCTACGAAACTTCCGTTTTCTGGAAAATAGCTCATTATATATAGTTCTACATCGTTGCTAATATTAATAATCGAATAGTCATCAACAACATAGACGTGGGGGTATTCACTAAACAAATGACTATACCCTAGAACTGATTCCTGGTCAACTTTACAATGATTTCCTTCGGCAACGGTAATGGTTATTCCGGCTTTAGTGGCTTTTATGATAGCTTGGCGAACAGCCATGAGTGTGCTAAGTGTTTGAGAAGAGCGTGATAACCACAAATCTCCACCAATTATCATATCTTCAATCCCATATTGATCGCATATATATAAAGCCTCGTCCCAGTTTTTTTGAAATTCTGGAATATTGTCTTTTGATACATGTATATCATTCAACAATAAGGCACTTGGTATTTTCTTGCTCATTGTGATTCAATTTAAATAGGGACATATTAATATTAGTTAGATATGTCCCTATAATGCTAATACAAAAATGAATTATCTTCTTCTACGTTCAGGACGTGTAGCTCTGCGTTCACGGACTGGGTTTGCAGCTGGCTCATTGGTGTCATCATTATGTTCACCACGTCTACGAACAGCATGAGTGGGAGCGAGGGTTGGTGCTGGTTCCTCTTCCGGTTCTGGCTCTAAAGGCGTGTCTTCCGGTTTAGTATCGCTTTGTGTACCGTCATCTTCGTTGTTGCTGCCATCTTTAGCAACTTCCAACGCGTCTTCAATATCATTCAGCAAATCTTCATTTGTTTTTCCACGAGTGACACGGACATTTAGCTCATTGGCATCAATATATTCGCGAATTGCATCACGTAAGTCTTGCCCTTCTTCGCTCTTATCACCAATACCGCGTTCATTTAGTTTTTCCCAGAGGTTCCACAATGAATCCAGTTCGTTGTCTGATGGTTCCTCATTATCACCGCTGTTACGTTCTTTTTTGTCAAAAGAGAAATGGGATTTATCATCAGGATGAAGCTCCATTTTAATCTTTTCAATAGCTTCTGTGATCTCTTTGCTGCTCATCACATCCATTTCCATTTTAGCATCGTATTGCTTCAAGAACTCAATGGTAGCCTCCATGTGGAAACGTGAGTAACGATAAATAGCTGCCGGGATACGCTGTGTTTCCAACAACGAACTGACTTCCTCTTCAGATAGAGGTTCGGCACCGGAAATTGTATCAATGTTAAATGTGTAAGTGGTTTTCTTGTTTTCCTCTTTACGAGTAATTTCTACCGGGAAAGCATCTTCCAAAGAAGAGATAGGGCACAAACATTTAGGATTTTTTTCCAGAAGCTTCTTCCATATAGCCAGTTTGCGATCCTCCAAATCTTTGTATTGCGAATAAGACAGGATAAGTAAATGAATACCTTCTTCACGGTTGTCCAAATCTAAAATATACATGGCACGTTGAGAGTTCCATTTTAGACCACCATCAAAGCCTGAACCTTTAATCTTTTTCATCAATTTTTCATCACTGCCATACTTATTTTCAGCAACTTGAAGATAAGTGTCAATTAGGTCTACAGATAATCCGGCATAGCTGGAATGACAGATATTTACAAAGAACTGTTTGTCTTTTTTTCCTGTTGGACGTGGGTTGTCCAGTTTCAACACCTGTGTTTTGACCGGATATTCGTACCCCTTACGTTCTAATTTGTAAGAACCGTCTGGTTGCTCGGCTGGTGCCAAGGGAAGGATACGCACAGTATAAGTTCCTGCGGAATCCATACGGAAATGTTTGGTACGTTGAAATGATTGGCTCTCATCGGTACTTTTTTTTACCGCCTCTTCATAAGTTTCTTGATTCTCCGCAAAGAGGGCATACGGATTTTTAATCATCTCTTCCATAAAATGAAAATTATTTGTTTAATTTAGAGAGGGGAAGATTCCACTGTTCGGTATAAGCTCCAGCCCAAAGTTCTTTTGCTTCTGGCATTTTGGTTTTATCTTTCAACATAACCTTAATACCCCATTCAGTGTTTACATGATGAATGATTCTCTCAATAACTTCATTCATCTCACTTGCTTTTTCATTTTTGAGGTTAAAGTATTCATACTTTTCACCTCCGGGAAGATCACAGACATGAATCGGAGCATAAATTTCTTCAAAATATCTGTATAGGGCATCTACTGGCGGGTGTGTAGGCAATTGTTCTGAAATTGTCTTCAGTACTACGCCAAATAGATACTTCAATTGTGGTAGAGATTTGTTTTTGGTATCGTCCATAATAAGAATGGTGTAATCACCATCTTTCAAATTTCCAATAGCCAATTCGATCTCTTGTTTTGCTGCCTTATTGTCTTGCACAATAAGACGTGCTTGACCATGCAACATACTGTCATTTTTCAAAGAACACTGCAAAGATAATTGTATCAATTTAACTATCAAAATAAAACCAAAAATATTTTTTGAATAAATATATATATTGCTGTATTACAGATGTATAATATATATTTAATTATTATATTGATTATTTGTAAAATAGGAGGTAATATCAAATAGGTTAATATCATTCTCCCTTTTAACAACTTGATATAATCTTTGGTTAGTGTTCGGATTATTAAGAGGTCCCTTGCTGGATATATACGGGCCTAATTTAATATAATGAAAGAAATCAAGTTTGATCTCTTCGGATAATTTATCTCGTCCAGAATACCAGCCAATTTTTAAATTAGGATAGTTATGATAAAGGTATTCGGCTAATTTATTTATATATGCCGGATTTGCATCACCGCCCATAAATAATATAGCTGTTATTCCTTTATTTTTGCGTATCAATTGTTGAAGTGCTTCTTTTGTTAATGATTCTCCTATATCCTGTGACAGATAAGAAGAGTGGCACCCGATGCAGGCGCATGGGCAACCACTTATATTTATTGCCAAAGTAATTTCATTAGGCAATTCTTGAAACACTATTTTTGTATCTACATATTTCATACCTGGGATTTACCATCACTATATATACGGTTTCTAGCCTCTTGTTGTCGATCACTTCCAAATGCTTTAGTTGGGCGTAAATATCCGATAACTCGTGTATATTGAGTAATATTATGGCTACCACAACAGGGACAAGTATCAATGGGTTTTTTTATGATTTTGCCACAATCTTCACATTTACTGTTTGGTATATTAAAGGTAAAGTAATTGGTTCCATTAGTTATGGCAAAATCAATTAATTTCAGATACTGCTCTTTTGATAAATGATCTTCCAAATTAATGTGAGCTGCCGAGCCTCCATCAGTGTACTGATAGGTTTGGTGCCCATGTAATATAAATTTATCTAGTATAGAAGTATCATCATGGGCATTGTAAAAATATGAGTTATATAAATTCTCATCCTCTGGAACAACATATCCATCTTCTTTATCCCATTTATAATTCTTTCCTCCCAGTCCTTCTGCTGGCACAACTTCTGAATTAAACAAGAAAGGCCGTTTTCTGTCATGGATAGAATGCAGTTTATTTTGTTCTTTAATAGTGCCCAAAATGAGTTGAAGGAACTCAATATATTCCGGGTTATTACTTACCTTCATTCCCAAGAATCTAGCGGCTTCATTCAACCCATTGATGCCTATGGTGCTATATAATTTACTGATATGAATATAACCGCCATTTGAAGCGGCAAACATTCCCTTGTCTTCAAGGTCGTATAGCATTGTCTTGAAAGCAATATGATACTTATAGACTCTTTCCAAAATCCTAGTTACATAGTTCTTTAAATCATTTTCAATTACTGTTACACGTAAGGGATTACCTATAAGTTTCTTACCCTTAATTAAAGGTGTTCCATTTAATGTGTGGGTCAATGCCCAATCTTGAACGATTCTATTGATATTCAAAGTAATCACATTACAACTACCTGTCATAACACCGGTCAAGCCAGAAGTGGGGCTAAAGGTATTTTCTGCCAATTCATTTCTAAGCCTACAGCATGATGCAAGGCTGTCTGCACTATCGGAAATATAAGTAAAGAACGAGTGCCCTTCCGCATACATTTCGGCACAAAGTTGTTTGTAATTTAGGTCGATTATATCATCGCCATTATGAACCATCGCAAAAGTTTCTACCGGAAAGGTTAATACTTGCTTTAAACGTATTTGATTAAACCATTTCATAAACATACGTTGCAATGTATCAATAGCTATCCATTCAGGCTTACTTCCATCCGGATAACAAAATTCTCCAAAGAGCGATGTGAAATATGTATGGTCATAATAAGAAATATTTGTAAATGGGCTTTGATAGCTACGATTTCCGGCTGGTTGGTTAACGCCCCACACAAACTGTTTGAACGCTTTCAGGATATTATCACGTACTGTTCTTTTAATTAAGCAATGTGGCGAGGAAGCCTCGCAGTCAAGTTTTTCATACCATTTATCTCCAAACTCTTTAACTACATAGTAATTTAGTGCAATGAAATATTCACCTACGGCTACCGCTCCTTTACATTGGGAAGAAAGTAAGAATATCAAGTTGGTTATTTGCCCACTAAACGACTGTAAATCGTTAGGCTCTGAAGGGGTAACACCATCAATATTGCCTACGCCTTCTGTTAGTAATGGATACAAACTAACCGCCATACAATATTGTTTTAATACTGGCGTAGATGCTTCATCATGTGTATAAATAATATGATTATCAAGATCTGTTTCGTATTGCTTTGCTACTTCTGGAAAGAGAATGTTCAACTCATCTTTCATACGTTGGCGTTGGATTATCCGATTAGTAGTTTTATAGACTTCACCTTCCAAGTTAGCTACATTTTTCATAGTTACATTAGCATTCCCATCGGTTTCTGATGAAGAAGCTGCATTGTCTGTTGATTGACTATATTGATTCATATAATCAATACGTTCTTTGACAAAACGCGTACTTTTACGTTGTTCACGATATAGAATAAAAGTCTTGGCTATATCATAATATCCAAATTGCATTAATACGCGTTCTACGTAATCTTGGATGGTTTCTACAGATACGGGAACATTAGTGTAGGTAAGGCTGATTAATTTATCAACCGATTCTACAATTGCTGGGTCGTATTCAACTTGTTTGCTATCAAAGGCTTTTTTTATCGCATTTCCTATTTTTTCTAGGTCAAAATCTACAATTTGACCTGTTCTTTTTTGCACTTTCATAATTATTCAGTCTTTCTATATTTTTCAACAGCTTCATGGAATTGATGAGTATTGGCATATCCGCAACATTTAAGTTCTGGACAAAAACCTCGATAAACACATGTTGGCACACACTTACTAACAAGGACTGGATCTATCTTTTTCAGTTCTTGCAACATTGTTGTCCATGCTTCTCTAGTTTCTTTTGAAGCACAATTACATAAACGTACTCGTGAAATAGCCATTATTTCTTGTGCATTTGCAGTCATATCCATTTCATTCAGTTCTCCTTGCAAATGTTCTCCTCTAGGAATTTGTGAACCGGTACGGTCCGGTCGTTGAGTATGGACAAACTTTTCACATCCTATATGATGACGAACGAAATGCACTGTTACCCATTGAGGTATTTGTTCCCATGTCCATTCATATTCTACCAAACGAATGGGAGAATGTTCTGCCAATAACATTTTTGCTTTCCATGAGTCTGAAGGTTCTTTTTTTAATGCTGACTTTCCTACGGTTCTGCGTGCTGCATTTAAAGCACGGCTCCAAGAAGTAACCGCATTTAGTCTAGTTACTTTAATCATATTTTCCTCTATGTTAAACTTGAAATAATAGATTCTACAGTCCGTATTAGACTAGATTCATCACTTGTGAATTTAAACCATTCTGTATGTCCGTTTTTGTAGAAAGGATGAGAAACCTTTAACTTAGCAAAACTGTTGAGTATATAATACTCACAATAGCCACACTTCTCCCAAACTTTTATAATTTTAATTGTTCGTTGATCAGTGTGGCTATTATAATACAGCTTACTAATACGATTTTTTACATCCTCGCTTGTTGCTCCAATTTTATATAATCCAGTTGCTTCGCATTTTAATAGGTACAGTTTTTTAGGAGCTGGGGTAGGACATGGTAAAGGCTTGAAAAAGCGCGATACCTTGTGCATGAATTTACTGTGTTAAAAGTCAATATAAAAGATCGTGTGTATCAATTGTGATGCGAAATTACTAATTATTTTCTTATTTACAAGATTATATATATAAAAAAGTATCTAAATTGAGTTATTCAAATTATCAAATTAGATACTTTTTAAATCTTAGATGTATATAATATAATTCCTTATTTGCGTTTGTATGAATACTATATGGAGGTCTTAAACCATACTTTTTATAATCCATTAAACATCTCCAGAACTTAGCCTTTTTGAAGAATATGTCATCTGAGGCATAGCTTATTGCTTCAATCAGTTCTGGAGATGGTGCATGAATTTTTAGGAAGCCGGATACTTCCATTAATAGTTTATATTCTATAGGAACTTCATGTTTCATCAGAAACCCGATCCGTGTCTGGTCGAAGTTTTTCAGGCTGTGTCCCTTTGGTCTTCCGGGCTTTTTTTTGCGGCGTTTTGGTTTCTTTCTGCTGTTTGGAAACGTTTTCATTATGTTCATTTTTTTGAGACGATGTTGACCGAGAACTTAAACGTTGACTCTCAATATCAACGCTAACATTAATAATCTTCATAATTTAAATAATATATGTCATTAAAAATCCGATGTATTCTGAACATCCATTATTACAATAATCAACTACACAATTACGTTGTCCGCCTTGTATTGTACAATGCCAATTTCCACGTCCTTTATTATGGGAATAACCTATTTTATATTTAGGAGGATCAATGGTGTTTGGTAATGTAAATATGGTACCACTGTGATGGGTATGTAATTCTCCTTGAATGGACACTATTTTTCCAACTTGACGGACATACAGTTTTGTTGTAATACCACAGTTCTGAACATTGATTGCAATCCATCCACTATCTTTGGGATATTCTATAGTTCTAGCTATAACATCAATTCCACCAACGAATAGTTTTCCTGTTACATATACATCATTGTTGAGAACCAAGTTTCCAATGTTATTTTTGATATATAAATCTTTATTAGAGATATTGGAATACCCCATATAACCGATTTGTTCTGAATTTTTGTCTTCCCAATTTAAACAGGTTATCAATTGATTGTCTGTCTTAGGAAGAGAGGCATTCTTTAAACTTAGGAGCGAAGAATCCGCATGGGATATTTTTACTGGTCCATAAAAAATACTAGCTTTAGATTTTCCTATGATTTCTAGTATAACAGTATTTTTTCCATCACCAATTTTGGTGTCCCGATAATAGGAGTCTCCTTCATTGTACCCTAACATATTGATATTTATACTACCGGTATCAGCTGCAACGCCTGTATTATATATATGATTACTAGCTACAACAATATTTCCTGCCTTAATAGAATTTAAAGACATTGTGACTTTTAGCGTCATACCATTGGAGTCAAGCGAAGCCAATAAAGTATCTCCAATATAAAATTGAATAGCTCCGTCCTCTGTTATAGTTACTTTGTAAACAGGCTTTCCATTTAATTGGGATTGAATACTTAATGCTCCAGAGGCATTATAGGTGATGCTAGCTTTAGCTGTTCCTGATGTTAAATTAATCCCCTTTTGGGCTGTAAGGTCTTTATTTGCCGTTACTGTTCCATCAATAACAATATCCTTCTGTACAGTCTGAACTGAATTAGGGGAATCTATCATTAAAGCATATTTACCAAATAACGCTTCTTTAAGTCGAAGTGCTGTACCATCTGATGTAATACTGATAAATTGGGGTGGTGCTTCAGTTAGTACATCATTGGCTATTGGTACACTGGATGATACAGCACATCCGTATATATTTCGTCCAATTTTATCTCCGGAATCAGCATAAGACACACGTTCAACCGAGTTGTTCTCATACAAATACATAGGCCATTTAGAGACTCCAGATGTTCCTGTGCAATAACGTATTTTACCATTGATATAGACATACCCTGCACTAATACTTGTACCTGACACTTGACATCCACTGATAATAAAGTTATCACATTCATCAAATATGCTTGTAAAAGCTAATGCAAGATTCTGTAAATTCATAATATCATCAATGTAGGTGTAACGCCCACCTGTTTGTGAAGTAAACTCTTTCATTTAAACGTATGTAACTTTAAATTTTTTTCCTGCAATACGATAACGATCTACATAATAAGTAATCATAGCTGTAAGTTCCTCTTGTGAGATTGTCTTGGTATTAATTGCAGGACAACTTACTACAAAACTTACATCACTTGTTGGCATCTTTTCATCTTTCCAACGCAATGGAGTGGTTGGGTGTCCGCTAACTTCGGTTTCGCCTTCGTTATACAAAGGAAATTCGCATATATTTTTATTAGCATCTTCCCAATATATTGGTACTCCATTTATAGCACCATCTGAAATGACAATATGTTCAGAGGTGTCTAAAAAATACTTCCTAAATTTATGATTTAAAAAATATTCCATCATAATAACCTGGGAGGTCATTGCTGCTTCTATTCGTTTTTCGTCAGCCCATTCTTTCCATTTTACATTCAAAGAGTTTAACGGTTGTAAAATGGCCTGAAGAAATAATATCAGTTTTCGTCCTCCAAGATAATGAGGAACTAACTGATTTACCATACGGTCAGTATTAATACGATAACTTCTCATTCTGTTTCTAGTTTTATAACGATTGCTTCACGAAAAGTTGGAAGTTCACTTTCTGCATCTTGTTGTGTACTTTGTTTTGCATAACCGCTAGCCAAATAGCACTTCCGTTCAATTTTTGTTAATGGTCCGAGTTCATTATTGTCGTTATATTGAGCGATAAATATTCCTTGTTCTACACTAGCTTCTTGATCAATATGAACATCTGTAACATGCTCTACTTTTTGAATGGCATCTATAATTTTTTGTGAGTAGATAAGAGAATCAAACTTCATATTTACAATAAAGTCAATAAGTGCCGTATCAATATTATCGTAAAGTTCCTCTTTCGTAATAGCTCCATCATAATACACGGTAACTCTGGGAACAAGCACATCACCTCTACGACTAACTACATTACACTTAACACCTGCAAATTTAATCTGATTAAGATATGCACGTGCTGCAATTAATTCCTCATCAGACAATTGGGACAAAGAACGACCTTCTCCAGAAGCAACTTTTAATATCAAAATATTATCTTTGAATTCTTCATTATAATACTCTTGATAAGATACATGTGTAATCAATCTTTTTGTTGTATCTTCAGTTGCATAATGAAATGCTGTGCCTTCATCATTGATAATTAGATCATCTCCATATTGCCATTTCAACATAGCATTTGCGTAATATGCTGAAGTCCCATTAATTCGTTGGGTAAAGGTTTTAGCAATATCTGTGGTAAAAACGTCTAACAATGTCTCAAATGAGTAGATTGCAGCGGCTGTTACCCATGTGAAAGCATTGATTATTGACATCTTTGAGTCATTTGTTAGCTCTGTAAGTTCCAGGTATTTGTTTCTGGTCTCCACGGCTTCATTGTATATTTCTGTTAATGTACGGCTCATGCTATGTCTGAATTTTCATATTGATAAATCGTTCCATTTATATCAAAGCTCCATGAACCCGCTTCATTCCATGCAGTTTCATGGGTAATCACATATATCGCTTCCATACCAGTTGTAATAACATAATTGCCATTACTATCTTTAAGCGGCTCCTTATATGTTCCAGAGGGTTGTATATCTAATATAACTTTACAATCCCTTCGTTGATTATTATGCTTTGCAATATAGATTAAGTAGTCATTGATAACTGTGTCTTTTGTATAATTGATATTTCTTAACTCCAAATTAGATAAATTCATATCCTGAATGGGGGCAAGACTGGATAAACTCATGTTAGCCAGTTTCACTAAATATGTACCTTTACATAAAAATAGTCCTTGTAGAGAGAGATTGTTCTTCTCCGAAATTATCTCGTCTACCACCAGCGGCATAGTTGGCATCATTAAGCCATTAATAGAAGACAAATCCCAGGTTTTTAAATTGAAATCACCATACAATTTAATTGACCTTTCATCGGTATAATTATCGAAAAAATGCACATATTTTTGTAGAGTGGGGGATAGCGTTATAGTTTCCAAATCACTGTTGTCTCCCCAATCAACAATAAGACTTCCGTCTCCTGCCATTTGTAATGCAATAGATGCTTCTTCTGGAGATATGTACATGACGCATCGTAAGGGAGCTGTTGTGTTTTTATAATATACATGTCTCTCTCCATTTGCCGGTACGATATGTTCTGCTTGTAACGTATTTACAATACTGTCATATATAATAAATTCTTCATCCCAATATATTTCTTCACCTTCTTTTAATTGTGAGTGAAAGGATAAATCAGGATTGTTGATTAACAAATCGAATATACCTTCTATAGAACCATGTGTGCTTACTGCAACATCAAATATGTTCTGATTTCTTTTTACTTTATACACCTGCATCTGCTTCTGAAAAATCTAAGTCTAATTCCAGATCTCCTGAATAGGAATTAAAAGCGGCATTAATAATCTCCACTTTATCATCTTTGAATTCAGTTTGTAACTTTTCTGCTAATCCTGAATGACTAAGGTTGGCATGAAGATATTTAATTAAGCCCACACCTGAAGTTGGGTATCTATAATTATTTGATGGAATGCATTGTAATAGTAAATTTCTATTTTGAATATTTGCATTTATATTTACCATATCTGACATAATGCCGGACCACAAATACGCGTTGCCTTCATTAAGTTGCAACAAGTAATTATCTTGGTTAACCATGATTAGTTGTGAAGCATATAAAACCTTATCTTGTGCCCCGAACAATTTTGTATATACCTCAAACCATTCTGAATTATTGGTCGGATTAATCACAACGCGTACATTTCCACCACCGAAATCTCTAATAATACGTATTTTAATAGGTTTATATATTGGAGTATAAGGAATCTCAATATTAACTCCAATTGTATAAAGCTGATTTACATCAAAATTGGAAGGTAACGATATTTGTGCGGTAATAAATAAATCGCTCTCTGAAAGCCATTTAAACAATTGTTTATTTAATGTATTTCGGTTTTTGAACACTATATCACCTGTCGTTGTATTTATCTGTATGTCTTTTCTCATTAGTGTGAATGATTTAATATTTGATACCTAAACCCGTCAATTTTGCTAATTAATACAATAATAGAATCCCCTTTGACCATTCGATAATCAATCATATTTTCATTATGATCATAAATGTTTTTTAATATAATGTCTTTTGAATAGGATCTTACTCTAAAAGTTATTACTGTGGCAAAATCTGTAGGCAAATTATTTACACCAAACTGCCGAGCTACGCTACTTTCATTTGGTAAGGTCACTTCAACAACATCGTAATTGGGATCATTAAAATACATCAATATCACATTAAATTGTGAAAAATCTATAGTATAATTACCAGAATCAAATGTTAATAATGCCGCTTTAGTATTAATGAAGGACGGGGCTTTTAAAGCTGCATTTGAACTGATTCCATAATTTTTAGTTCCTCCTGTCACTTCAATAAAAAGCCCATAGTTAGCTTGGTCATATCCATAACCACCAGATGTATTTGGAGCTTGGTTGACAATGCGCCCAACTGCTGTAAATGCTCCACCTGTTGAAGCAGGAATTACATCATTACCAAACATCACATACCCTTTAGAACCGCCAACTTTGAAAAAATCTTTATAAATAGATAATCCTGCCCATTGCCCAGAACCCGAAGAATTAGGAGTTGAAGTTGTTCCAATATGATCTTCATATATTTCTATATCTCCAATAGTACCACTAGTCGCAATGATTTTTCCATTGAGAGTAACGTTTCCTTTTGTATCCCAAAAAAAATTTCCATTGGCAAAAGAGGCTGAACCATCTGCATTAATAAACCATGAATATCCGCGAAACCCATTGGTGCCAATCGTTATACTTCCGGAAGTTGATGTATATTGTCCAACATTATTATTTTTAGTACCTAACCAAATAGCAGATTTATCAAATTGCCATCCAGCTATAAAATTTTTAGAACCGGCAGAAAATACTTTTTCGTTATTTTTATATCCTATCAAACCATAATCGGCATTGCTGATATAGTACATTGCAACACCACCGTATTCTTTTACCCAGTCTAATTGATCGCCAGTATCTTGGACGGAAGTAACATTGGCGATGGCTATGAATTTTTTTAATGAATTGATCCCTATACTTCCATTGTAAATACTATCGACTCCTATAGTCCATCCTGCAATACTGCCACCAGATGTTTCTATTGTTCCTTTAAATAAGGCGTTTCCCTCAACATCCATTGTAACATTACCATTGGCAAAAGAGGCTGAACCGTCTTTATTTAATAGCCAATGAATGATACCTTCACTTTGAGCAGAAATGGTTCCTTCTGATTTTATAGATAATGTGCCATCTTCACATTGAATACCACCAGATGTAATATCCCAACCGCCTATTTTACCTCCAGTTTGGTCTATATGAAAAATTTCTTTGTTATCTTTATATCCATATATACCGGCTCCGTTATTTTCTGAAGGACCAATATATACCCCCGTTAATCCTGGAACATCTTCAAGACTGTCGTAACTGCCAATTATTTTTTTACCAACAAATAGCTTGGGGGTAATCACATAAGAAGAGCCAATAGTTGTTTTATTGCTTTCCCAATCTTGAATCCAATCCAGCATGGTACTTTCGCGTACAATAGAAAATGTGAAACGCCCAGTTAACCCTGCACTTACTCCAGAAAGAACTGGAATTTCAATATATCCTTGTAATATATCAATAGGGAGTGATATAATGGATAGCCGGTATCTATAACTATCAACTTTTATTAGTTGATATTCTATATTGTCGTTACTTTTTACAATAGTGCTGGAATCAATTTCTATTGGGGTTTTCTCATCTCCACAATATGCCGAAATAATAGTATAAGCATGTTCTAACTTAGGGTTAGAACCATCGAAATCTGCTTTAATCACACACGAGTTTGGGGTTAGCGACAACGAATAAGCATCGCTAATAGATACAAGTGTGATAGAAGATTTTGCTACTGTTCCCATAAATTACTTTTTCAAAAGAATAGCCCTTGAACAAAGTATTTGTTGATGCGAGAAGAGATAAACTATTTCTTAATCTCTTCTAATATTTCCTTGGCCATACGCTTTGCTTCCACTCTCCACATTTGCATGTCATTCCATTCTTTTTGATGCTCACTATCTTCATCTTCTAGGAGGTAATTATTAATAATGGCTTGCATTGCATCATCGGAGTAACGTCCATGAATAATAGCTGAAACCAATTGGCTATATGTGGGTGTTCCAACTGGAAGGGTTATCTCACACCATTTGTATTGTTCGTTTTCACCTTCTTTTACTATATGAACATCAAATGCAATTGTGTATTGACGCAACCCTAATTTTATATTGTGTCGTATGCGTTGAGGTTGCTCATTGCCTTGATTATAAGTTATAAACATTGTACTGTGTTTTTTATTTTTACAACTTGAAATTTTCCTTGAATATAGCAAGCCTTCCAAAAATAATGTAGTTCTGAAAATGCTTTGCGCCTGATTCCGTATGACTGATAATGAATTAAGAAACCTAAATAAGAGTTTATAGACCTCACATTGGCATATATAGCTTCCTTGTCACAGTTTTTACATGCTTCTTCTAAATAACTTACAGCATTAATAAAGTTTCCAACAGTTCGATTCGATAAGTAAGCTCTACCCGGCTTAATTACTCCTCCTACCATTTTTATTCCTTTTTTAACTTCTTGAATATAGATTTTATTAGGGTGCATTTGAATATTTAAAATATATCGTAGTTGATTCCTAGAAGCTCTTTTGAAATAAATTGCATCTTCCTTAGTTTTGCACACAAAGCTAAAATCATCTACAAAACGTACATATTTGGCTCCTCTTTCTTCTGCTGCTTTAATAGCCCATTCATCAAAAAATGACATGTAAAAATTGGCAAATAATTGACTAGTTAGGTTTCCTATTGGTTCGCCTTTCATCCATTCATTGTAAAACAGGCTTTTGTTTTTAGGCAGTATTCTCCATAATTTTAAATTTCCTTGACGTATACAATCATCTTGTGGTCGATGTCGTACAATTATTTCTGTAAGCCATAGCACTAAATCTAAATCTTGTTCATATATGGTCCCTTTCCAATAATTCCATTTTTCTTTGATAAATGGTAATAAGTGTTCTAATAATCGTTCGCAATCAATTGACATAAAAAATCCTTTAATATCAAATTGAGCATACCAAGCCTCGTGCGAATAATTATCAGAGACTTCAATTGTATTTTTTGTCAACTGATCAATACATGCAAATGTTCCAAAACCCTTTCGACAGTTAAATGATACATTTCCGTGTTCAACAAAACGTGCCTCAAACAGTGGCTCTAAGCGTAGGCACAACCAATGTTGTACAATACGGTCACGGAAATTTGCAGCAAACACTTCCCGTAATTTAGGACGGGTAACTATAAAACAAGTACTTGTTGTTGGTCTATATGTTCGTTCATAAACTTCTCTCGCTAAATCTAATAGATCTTCATGCCAAATAAGTCTATACATAACACATTGTGAACTTGTCTTTTTTTGGGCACAGCAATCATCTAACGCATCAAACCATCCCTCAACATATTTATCGTTAAGTGCTGCAACCGCTCTCACCATGTTACTGTTGTACTTGTTGTTGTTGTTGAAGTTGCCATTACTAAAGTTCACGTTCCAGCTGTTGTTCTGACTGTTCTCACTGCTACTCCAGTACCGGCTTGCGGTTATTGCGTGTACTATCTTGTTCTTAACTAGGTCTTTAACGCTTGGTAAAGGCCCAGTGACACGCCCATTTTTCAATAAAGATGTCCCTGTTATCATAGTCGTAACCGTTCAACAGGTCTGCTGCTCCAACACTTTGCTTCTCCAGCTTTTAATATGCTTTGAAATTTCCTTTAAAGATTCAGCAAAATGTGGCATTTGCTTGTTGCTAATTATGCGTGTATGAGGACTCCGATTTGACCACTCTTTTAAGGTGTCAATGCAAGTTTTCACTGTACGCATTTGCAAATAAAATGAATTAATAAGTTCAAGTTTGGAATCAGGATCTTCTTCATTTAAAGCCAATCCTATCACTGTTAATCCATCAAGCAGAGTGTCTATGAGACGTTTGCTTAATTGACGAATTCCTACACTATTAGGGGTTCGTTCTACCATTTCTATACAGAGTAACATTAAATTTTCTGTTTCTCTGTAAATAGGTGCACTTCCTGCATTACGAATTGTTCTTGCCATAATTAAAAGATTTTATTCACAATGTGTCTTATTACATATAGTTTATTTACGAATACTTTATTTTTTCTGTAGAGGTTTACAATTATGGCATATTTATTTTTGTGGAGCGTCAAAAGACGCTCCACTATACTAAAATGCTGCAACCGCTCTCACCATGCCACTGCCGCACTTGCCGTTGTAGTTGAAGTAGCCATTACTAAAGTACACGTACCAGCTGCCGTACTGACTGACCTCACTGCTACTCCAGTACCAAGAATTAGAAAAATCGTTCAAAATACCGGCATCTATTGCTTTTTGAAAAATTGCACCTATTTTATCATCGTCATAATTCACTCCTTGCCTAGCGTGCCAATACATACGCATAAGTTCACCAACAGATGGTAGGTACCAATTATGATATTTAAATTTATCTGCTAATTCTTCGCCTGCTTTCACTGTAGGCTGATAAGCATAGCATTTGCTGACAGCAGGATAATAAAATTGTTGATATTTACTAAGATTCTCATTGTTAGCAATTATGTTATTTATATACTGGGTCAACATTGCTTGTTCAGTATATAAGTCAGTCGCTTCAGGTATCGGCAAATTAACTCCTGAATCTTCTAAGATTTTATTTCTATGTTGAATAATTTTTAAAGTTTTTGCTAAACCGACAGGAACTTCGTCACCTCTTTTATAGGCACCTGATAAAATAGCTAAATCCGCAGCCAATTCCTCTTTTCCTGTATTAATTGTACCTGGAGCAGCGATACCATCTCCAACAGCAACTGTTTTAACATCTGAATTTACAAATCCGTCAATTGTATTTTCATCTACATAATTATCATACCTTATGTAGTTAGGAGAGGTATTACCTTGGTCGTCATATTCTGTAGGTTGTAAGCCAGTCTGTGTAATGTTAGCAATTGAACCTATATCATATACACTATAATTAACATCATCTTGTAATTCAATAGGATAAATTGCATATTGTTCATTCCACTCTTCCGTTTGTCCTGTATTTTGAGGATAAAGCCCCCATACTATACCTGAATTTTCAAGATTTGATAATGCTACCATACGTCTATCATTGGCATCTGCTGGATTTATGTAAAAACAAATTCCAACTACGGTTTTTCCAGCAGTTGTAGGACCATAAGTTCCATCATAAAATACATAATCTCCGAGATGAGCACGTCTGGGGTATAAACCAATATCCCATGATGCTTCAAGCACTTCACCATTTGTTTTTGTTAGATAACATCTTAAAGTTGTATGTGGAGCCAATGTATCTTCATCTCCTAATTGAGATACATTGATAACGCAATAATCTTTTGACGTATTGACTATTTTTGCATACAAATTGGTATCCAATGACCAACGAATGCTAACCACATCATTCCCATTAGCGGTATTCGGCTTACAGTAAAAAGTGTGTTCACCTGTAGAATAAATGTATTGGCTTCCTTTGATTTCTATAGCTGCAATAGGAGTTGAGTAGTAAGTAATATGAAGATTGTTGTTCTCATCATCTACATTTCCCCAATGATACAACCAATCAATTTTATTGTTAAAATTAGGTCGGTTGGTAGTATTGTTTATTACTGCTATTTTTCCAGATACACTACTGTCTGTAATAGAAGCCAAATAGTTAATCATATAAAGAGAAACCTCGGTCCAGTTTATACTTGCTAACTTTAAATAATTCAGCGGTGCATTGCCTGTAAAGCATAAATTAAATATGGTACGCGAATCTGCAATCCCTGCGCCAATTGATAAACTTTGCATTCGGTCAGCTCCTTCCAATGTGATGGTTTTCAAATTAGGCTGTTGATCTAAAGACAAAGATGTTAAAGTCCCAGGAAGATGAACCTCTTCTAAATATTCGGTAGCTGGAAGAACAACAGAAGACAACATTGTTCCTACTAAATTCAACATTCTAAGTTTAAGCAAAATAGATAAATCTAAACCACCTACTAAACTAGCGACACGTTTTAATACTAGTTCTTGCAACAAAGGGGCAGTAATAGTCATACCGGTAGGACGGAATTCAACAACATCTTTTCCATCCACATGAAAGGCTGTTAGGCGAGCACCGCTTAAATTAAATGTTTCTCCTAAACTTTTGTCTGTAAAGTCACCAATGGAACGCATATAATCAATACCATTTAAGAAAATATTAGTATTGCCATCTGAAGTTCCAACATTGACATCGTATGTTTCTCCGGCTTTAATACGTGGAGACAGTGCGTTACCAACCCCATAAGATAGTGTCGAACCTATGGCAAATGAGGGGTACATCCAAATATGTGGTACAATAGAAAATTTAAATTGTGGACGTGTACCATCTGTTTTTATTATAGACCGGAAGTTTAATGAGCCTGCTGATCCTTCACCGTCACGCCTTCCAAAGTCTCCAAAGGCTGCATAAGAAGATATGTAGGTAAGTCTGCGTGCAACCCATTGCATTTCTGCTTGTAATCCATCTCCTAAACTTTGTGTTATGGGATCTGTACCATTTGTGTATTTATTTTCCGGGTCTGAACTCACATAGGCGGTTCTGGCACGTTCATATACAAGACGAGCCACTTCATTGTAAGCAACGGCTGGGAAATAACGTTGTACGTAAAAATAATATTTTTCCATACAGCCCATTAAAGTTCCATCATCACTTAATTTAAGCATTGCTTGTAATATAGAGCGCATATTGGTACGCAATTCATCTGGAAAAGCGTTTTCCATTTGGTTAAATAGTGCATTCCCTTCGCTATTCCAATAAAAGCCTCCATCATTATTTTTATCATGTTCTTCTACATAGTAAGGTTTTTCTCTTTGCCCTACATTATTTACAGGAAATATTGTGTCCAAATCATCTTGATGCCAACCAATTAAATGAGTTTTTGGGTCAACATAAAAATATATATTCTTTCCTCTGTTATCACTGGCTGCAATTAACTTACAAAAATTCATAGCAAAATGAGTTTCTGTAAGATTAAAATATTTTCCTGCATCAGCCTTGAACAATGCTATTCTAGCCGTTTTGAACGATGAGTTAATTGCATCCCAATCTGTACCGCTGGCAATATTCCCGCATTGTTCGTTGATATTTACAGTCGAATATCTTCCACTTTCAATCTTTTCAGTGCCTGCACCCACCCAAGTAGAAGTAATGAAATCATACCTGAATAAATCAAACTGTTCATTGTTACGCCCCGATTTAGTCAGCCAATAATGTTTGGAGGTATCAAGATTTTCTGCTGCATTTAAATCTTCGATGGTACCGTTGAAATAATCTATATTGTCATAATGCTTAAAGACAAAGTTAAATCCACTTTTGATAGGGGCGATCTTATTGGTATCCCCAAAGACCAGACTCATTTGCTTTTCGCCGTTATACATCCAATCTTCTTCACCTTCTAAAGTGACATCTTCATCAATCCAAGGTACGCGGCACATCACCAAAGCACGGTCATTATCAGCTCCTTCTAGGCATACATAATCTGGAAATTTTGTTTTGTCGTATCCGAATGTCGGTTTGTCTCCCTTACCTGGTCCAAAAGTCATAAAAGATTTAAATTGTGGTTCGGAATTCTCATCTTCTTGTACAAAGAACAAAAACGGTTTTTGAAGTACAGCTACACGACAATTTTCAAAACCTTCTGTATTAGTAATGGAATTACCTCCACATACAGCTTTAAATAAATCATTAAATAGAGCTGTAGAACCTATTTTATGACTTTGTGCTGAACTTGCAAAATTTACTTTCCCTACCAATTTGAGTGCTCCGGGTACATCGTTGGTTAACTGATAACATTTACCACGATTTGCTCCATTCTCATCAACCCAATACCCATCTTCATTGAAGCCCCATTGTCCATTCCACCACCAATACAACATGGATGAGGTTCCTTGACCTTTTTCGTTCATGTCGTACAATGTTCCACTATTCTCCGGTTCTCCAGGGATATGGATAATTAAAGTTCCGTTGAATTTGTCCTTTTTAGTATTGCCATAAGTAGCATATTTACCTTTCCAAAGAATAACATTGTATTTTTCATAAGCAAGATCGTAGCTGATAGTATTACCATCAAGAATGTTATTAGAATCTCGGAATGCTATTTTTTCTTCACTATTATCTAAGGATGCCATATAGTTTTGGCGCACATCATTAGCTGTGAGTGCTTTCTTATACACCTTAATACTGTAAATGTCAATGTCGGCTCCAGAACTACCAATACGGATACCTTGTGAGGTTTGTTTGCTATCCACGTATTGTACAAAGGTGTCATCTGTAGCGTAGTTAATTTCACGGTTAATGATTCCATTCACAAAAATGCGACAGTAATTTTGTCCGGTACTGGACAAATTGTACAGTAAGTTAACTGCCACTTTAGTACGTGTTCCTTCTCTATACCCAATGTCTTGGTTTTTTCGAGTAACTTTAGCTAAAGTCATAAAACAAGCCTCTGTAGCTTTCATTTCCCACCCTAATGGGTTGTTGTCTTTAGTATAAGAACACATGCGTAGAACTGGCTCATCTTCGTTGGTTATATTACGAGTTGCAAAATCTATTTCAAATGTAAGTGAACCTGTCTTCTGTGTTTGGATGAAATCAGAAAAAGTTTCATAATCAATAGTTATACTTCTTCCACTAGGAACACGCAAACATTTGATCCCATTATCGTCTTCAACCCAACCATCACTAATAAAACCAAAATTTTCAAAGGTCGCGGGAACATTCTCGCCTGAAACGGTATTAATAATAGTATCTGGGTGGGTTTCAGTATTACTACGTAGTTTTGGATTGATAATTAAATCAGCACCATCAGTCGGGGCAAAATTTTGTGAGTTATCGATATTAAAACTAATACGATCACGCAAGTATTTTTCTCCAGTGCTAAATAACATATAAGCACTGAAATTCGTTTCTTTGCTTTCGATTTCTATCATATTGCCAAATGTGTAAACCACACCATTTTGGGCTTGCTGTTCAGTGTAAGACAGATAATTCTCAACCTCTTGAATGTCTGTTAATTTAAAAGTAACAGGTAATACATCTGAACCTGGGTTATATATTGCCCATTGGAAAAATTGAACGGATGTCCAGTTTACAAGAGACTTGACTATCTGGTTTAATATGATATATGGAGTCTTATTATCAGGGTCTGAAACTATCATTACCTGTGAAACAATGTGTTCACTTTCCACATCTGTGCCATCTACAGATAACCAGGCCTCAATTTCATGTACTCCATGAGACATAACTTTAACAGAATCCCCTTCAGTGTCGGTTACATCAAACTGATTTGGGGTTTCCGTGTACTCAACTTTGCCAACAGCGTATTGGACAGAACGTACACCACCTTCACCACTAATTTTTAAATTTAATGTTTTAGCTACAGCACCAGTATATGTATATAATAAAGACATAGTGGCACCAGTAATAGGTTGCTGCCATTCGTTTCGGAACGTAAGTTTCAATTCTGTTTTTGTAACACTTTGGAACACTACATAAGTTGTGGTACTTTGTGTTTGGTCTCCAGTTACAATGATACGTAATTGACAGGTTCCACTGTTAAGTAATCCACTAATATCTACATCCGTATAAGTGTCGCTTTCGGCTTCTACACTCTTGATTGCCATTGTACCAATTGTACGCCAAGAATCGGAAGCGGAGGCACGCCTTTGGATAGTCATAGTACCATCTTCATAGGTATTTGCGTATTTCCCAGTAACAGGATTGTATGTTTGAGAAGTAAAACGCATTTTTAGAACTACACTACCATCAATGCTTACATAATTTGTTTGATTGCTGGCCGTGGTTAATTCTACAATATTCATTACACCCTGTTCGTCACTAATAGGAATAGTAACATCAAGCAATTTTAATGCTTGATTCTCATCAGGGTCAGCAAGCCATTCATTATATGTGTTTTTATTAGCAAATGCTCGAATATGATAAAAACCGTCCGGATCTTTTGTCATAGGAGGAATGTGACCAATTTTATTGTTTTCATGGTCTTGCAAATAGCTCTTTATAAACTTTTGGACAGCCTCCCCAGAGTAGGGGAGAAGGTTCGTTTCGTCAGGTGCTGCGGGGATGGTATTGTTTTTATTGCCACCCCAGTCCTCTGTAAATTTACCAGCAGGAATTTCGTCAGTTCTGAATTTCTTAGCCATAATTAATTATTTTTTTGTAAAGCGTAATTTAAAAATTTGTTAGTTTTTCCAGCCTTCATCATTTTTCCAAGGAGATGAGTTAATCCAGAAACCAGATCCAAAGCAGGAACGTATAGATTGCCAAACTAATTTTGTCCCTATGTAAACTGCGGTAATTATTTTGTTACCAACTCTTATTTGACTGACATCTTTACCATTTATCTGTATCATTCTTCAAGTATGAAATACACGGTGTTTTCATCTTTGGATTCGATTTGTTCAAAAGCCTCTTCATTTTCAATTACATCAAATGAAAGATTACCTACTTGTTTTTTGAAGGAAAAGGTGTCATTTGAGTTATTGTTTACGGCATTTATCAATTGATTAAATTCGTGAGCTGTTAAACGTCCACGGTTATTAGTTCCATTGTTTTCTTGCTTATTATTAAAATCAAGCAGGTTAGGGGATTGCTCTTGTTCTGCCGCCATACTTAAAATATTAAAGGGAATTCATACGGGAACATGTTACCGTTTAGAAGTTCACACATAAAACAGTCTTGTCCTGATATTCCATAATTTAATGTGATACTTGGTTTTGATCTATCAATTTCTTGTTGTACTATATTGCCTTCATTATCTCTTTGTTCTTTCCACCAATCAATCACTTCATTTTCCATATCAGGAAGATGATACCTAGTCCACTTGAATATGTAGTTTTTAGCTACATAATCCGGATCAACTAGTTTACCTTGATAATAGACGTTAGCGGTTAAAACAGTTTGACAACTATTGTTTTTATATGATACTCCTTGACTGGAAGTAATTTCAAGTGAATAGCCCACTATATATTGTTTCCGTATTGTGAATGTAGCGGAATACTCTTCATCACTAAATTTCACGATACAACGAACTGTTAGCGAGTTACCATTATCCCAATAAGGTTCAAAAGGCCATATTGTTAATGTCTTTCCATTTTCTCCTTCAAACGGTATATAATCATATCCTTGTAAATAATACCATTGTCGTTGACTGGAAGTAGACTGTAGGTTCTCTTCTTCCAGCGTTAAGGTAATGTCTGCCGGATTAGTAACAGGGTCGGCTCCTGTTAAGTCTCCTAAAAGAGTAAAGGTATCAGTTCCAACAATACGAATAGACTTACTGACTAATTCGTCTTTTACAGACTGGTCAAGGTTATCCCAAGTCATTGTCACATTTTTGCCAAATGTTACATCGCCATTTTTATTCCATTTAATATTTTTATTGGCAAAATGACCAGAACCATCCGTTTTGATTAATACAGAATTACTACGAGTACCAATACTGCCTTCTCCGTCAAAATTTAATTGAAGCAATGGGTTCTGGATGGTCCCACCAATGCCACCACGATTAAACCAAGCTCCATAATCCTCTGTGTAATTAAGTATAGTGTCAGTAGGTTGGTATTGTGTGACTAGTTCTCCTGCCTCTAATTGTGGTGAAGAAAAATAAAATATTGATTCTCCTGCATTATCAGAGGTATCAAAAGTTGGGACAATGGATAGAACCAATGCTTCTTCTGCCTGTTTCGGAGCTTGTAATTCAAATGTTACTTTTTTACGAGACCATATATTCGTGTCAGCAATAGGTATTTGAACGGTTCCTATTGCTTTATCATTTTGTAAAATAGATAATTGACATGCTTGCCCCGCATATATCCAAAAAGAGAATGTATATTTTTTCCCGATATGTTGCGCGAACCACTCTTCAGATTGGGCTATCATGCTTATGATTTTAGAGGCACTATATACATTGCCGATTCCAGTAGGGTTTTCTATTTGAGTGTCAATAGTAATTGCAGATGTAAAATTAACATCTAAAGAATTAACGAATACATTCCTATGAATTTTTCCGGCATAAAAAGTTGCAGCAAAACCATTCTCATCACCAGCAGTTAATGTTCCAGAAATATGAGCAGATTTTGAAGCAAAAAGTTTCTGTAAGTAACCTCCATATCCTTCTAATTGACCAAATACCGGATCTGTTATTCCATTCAATTTGCCAACACGTATTTTACTGGCATCGCCAAAGTTAGCAACACTAGACAGTAAGATGATATTGAAATCCGACACCCAAACTTCATCTGAAGGAGACATCTCACTTAAATCCAGTTTTACTGTTCGCAAATAACGTCCAGAATAATCGACAGTTATTGTGTGCAACTTATATTGCCAATCTGTTGTAATAGAAGTGGTTTCTTCTCCATCTGTTCTTGTTCCATCTTGGTATTCTAATGAAACTTTACAATTGACAGCTTTATTGGCTTTGATCTTATATGAAATAAGAACGCGGTTGGGGTTTTGAACATATTTGTAGAAATCTTGTTGCAGACCAATGAAACCGTAATATATAGCGTCATTTCTTTTAAAATGACAAATGCGATTATTGTCCGCTTCTGATAGTATGTAATCAGTGGTTACTGCTTCTGTTCCTCGTACTATATATTGTGATTCGGAATCTTCATAATCAGGAGTTGCAATATTTGAAGGCCAACATAAACTCTCATTACGTCCAATACCGTCAATCACATCCATATATGGGGCATTATCGTCAGACCCAGTTAAATATATGGCTCCAGATCTATTTATATCAAACAGATTGGTAATTCTGGCAAAGTCTAAGATTTCTTCTGTTTTGGGCACATCGCCTTCTAACAGTGCTCCGATGAAATACTGTTTTTCGACAATATCATTTGTATTAGAATCTACAGTCTTATCTATTCCATAATCCAATACACACATTAACGAATAAATAAGATTCTTTCCATCAAAATATTGTCTTCTAACTATATCCCCAGTCCGTAATCCTTGTGTCTTTTTAGAATCGGACTGGAGAGAAATTTTATATTTCTTGTATTTATATACAGACATTATGATATTTCTTCTACTAAGTCTCCGGAACAGGCATCGCTGACCCACCAAGACCCGTTAGTCACTGATTGCTTCTGCACTTCCAATTCGTATATTCTCATTTTTTTACGAATTGTCAGATCATCAAATGTTGCACTGATGTTGCCGGTCAATTTGTTTTGAATGATACCCCAGCCATTTCCGGCAAAACCACTGGAAAAAGTGACAGAACCTATGTCGTTGACAAAATAGGCATTACCATAGTGCTTAACTCCATTATCTAAAGCCAACCAATAGATTGAATCATCAAAGAATAGCTCGTTGGGGAGGAGACGGGTTTTAGAATCTGCTATTCCAATTGATTTTTTTCCTTCAATCGGTTTGTCAAAAACAAAAAAATCAGCATCTGTAGAAAACATTAAGCTGGATGATTTGCGATTTAATGGAGCATATAAACTTAACGATTCTACATAGCCAAATGATGATTTTATTATTTCAGAGATTTGTACTGTATCGTCATCAGCTACTTTATTATATTTAAATGGAGCTTCAAAAAATACGCTATCACCATCACTGTAAAATCCTGGTCCATCTTCTGATTTTAATCTAATATAACGTCTGAATATTACACCAGAATCTTCAGACGATTTTTTATATGTTTCAATCAATATATTCCCTAGATTGTGTCCTGCCTTAAATGATTCTGGGAAATATGCAGAACCAAATTTTGAAATCATTTCATATTCACCATCATCATCATAAATACTGGTTTGCAGGTTGATTTGTTTGGTATTATCGTCTCCCAGATTTAATATTTTGTTAGACGCAGAAAATGAGATAACATTGTTATTCTTGACATGAATAATGTAATTATCATCAAATTTTATGCCTCCTGTTACAATATTTAAGTCCCCCGTTAATTGAGCTAACCGTTTGGCAGAAATAGACAATACACTTGTATTATCAAATCCCAGATCTACACCATGCAAGGCGGTAATGCCAGATTGGAATGTGCTTGTACCTTTTACAGACAGATCCCCGGTAAGCGTTCCGTCTTTCATAGTCCAGTTTACATCTTCTTTATTTGAATTCCCGGAATGATAAAACTCATTTCCTTGATAGCTTATGCCATCCTTGGATATTTCTAAATCTCCAAGTCTAATATATCCACTACAAACAACATCACCGTTTAATGCGATTATATCATTATCATAACCTATAACATTACAACCGTTAATGTATAATCCATGTGTAGGGAGATGCAATTCACCGTTAATAGAAACTATATTTTTTCGCTCTTGTGGATTACTTTCGGACGTTTGGTAAACATCTAATATTTTTATTCCATTGTCTCCGGCTGTAAAACCATACAATGCTTTTAATAAACCGGCCATAGAGTCACCATTTATGGAAACAAACCCACCGGTGCCACTTCCGCCACCTTCTTCACTGCTTAAACTACTTATAATAGTATTTGCTAATAGATATGCAGAGTTCTTCCTGGTTATATTTTCATATTCATATATTTCAAGATTGATTTTTTCTTCATTCACAACATAACCATCCACATAATCCGAACCTGTGAAATCTGGAAGGGTTTCGTGTGAAGCTTGTTCCATCCCTGTTAAGAGTCGATTGTACATTGTTTCCAATGCACTACCTTTCTTAATTTGTGATATACCTTCATTTAACTTTGCCATTATTCTGCCACTTTTACAGTTTTTGATAAAAATCCTGATATAGATGCTTTATAGGAGTTAACTTTTGCTTGAAGGGATACAAACTTTGCCAAATTAGCTGGGGGTTGAGGTCCCATCATAGTTGGGGTCATCATTTGAGATAATGCTCCTAGCCAGTCAACCAATAAAGTTGCTAATTGATTTCCAAGTACTGCTGGTTCATTGGCACTACCGCTACCCAAATACACTCCATCTTCTCTGATTATAATTTCTTTTGTATTGTATTTTGCCAAAATTTGTTGGGCATCAAGAAGTATTTGACTTTTATCATGTTGGGATAAAATATCGTCAGCGGTTATTTTGAATATACTTTTATCACTTTCTCCTTCTCCTTTAGCAACTTCCGACAATATCGAAACAGGGGTATAAGTCGTGTGAGCATGAACACCTGTCTTTTCCAATTCATCTACATCTGGAGCATCCTCTGAATCTTCCCATTCTTTTGTTTCTGTTGCTCCAATAATTACTTTGTTATGCGCGTCTACTTGTATTGTGTCTGCATGAGAGTATTGAATAACATATTCGCGTAATGTTTCAGGGTCTGTTGTTATTACGACATCCGAATAAAGATAGGGGATAACCACTAAACCATTTTCATTATTTTGAATGGCTGAAAGATATACGCCTTCATGTAAACCAACTGGAAGCCCGTCATCAATAGCCTGTTTGTCTGTAAGTGTATGAGTATATTCCTGTACATCAACAGTTCCGCACAGTTCTCCATCTGTATGTATTTTAACAACAAAACCAGATATTTTGGCTGTGTTTTTTATAACGTTGTTTCGTGGGTTTACCAATTTATGAAATGCAATTTGTCGTATAGCATCATAAATAGCACTGTTTGCGCTTAAATCGCTTGTAATTTTATCTGTCATAGTTTTATTCTTTTTCTGGTTTGGCAATACAGTAGGGGAGTTTTAAAGTCTGCCTAAAACCGTTAACACCAAATTTTGTGTTGATTTCTTCAATAAGATACCAACCTTGTTTTTCAGGTTCGCGTTTATCAAGTAAAACGACTTTCATTCCAGATTCCAAATGCCTCATGCCTAAATTAGTTCTATGTAAATCTCCGAAGATAGTAATACTACCCTCAACGCCATTTCTATTATATCCTTCAAAAAAGGCTTCGGCTTCTTTTATTAATTCGTCCTCGCTAATGCCAATTTTTGATGATACATAAGGGATAACGTTGTACGCACTTAGGTTTACTCTATCCTTAGTCTTTGATTTGGGGATAGCTCCAAGTTTTAGGGATTTCTTACTAAGTTTTGTTTCATTCAGAATTTGGAATTTCTTATGTTCTGTATCATTTTGTCCGGTCCATTCTGGATTTAAACGAACTGTTACATTATACTTGATTTGTTTGTTACCCTCAAACTTGAATCCTTCAGCGGAGACTGCTAAATATCGCGGATCACAATTCATTAAAGTTAAATTGTCTTGGGCTACATGATAATCAAACTGTATTTGAGGAGTATCAGAACTTCCATCTGTATTTAAAATAGAGCTGGCAACATTTCCTGATAAATAAGTATGCCCTACCATAACATAAGGAGTTCCATCTGTATCTTTCCTAATAAAACTATATAGCCCGTATTTATTCCATTCTGTTAATACATCCGCAACTGTCAAATCTTCTGTTAACTGAATCTTTCCAATATTAATGTCCCTTTCTGCTGTTTTGGGATGCAATTTTAACCCTGTTCCTCTTAATAAATCGTATTTTCCTCCCTCTTTCAACAAATTATTTACTGTAACAGCCATTGGGCCTAATTTAACGACATTTTTTCGCTTTAACCCACTTGCCAGATTCTCACATTTGATTTCAATAGGTGTGCTTACACTGCATTTTACGATATAACCGTCAAAATCGGGAACGTTCTTGACAAATGCCTCTTTCTCCATTGCTTGAAGTCTCTCGGTCGCATTTTTGAAGACCTTTCCTCTATCTTTATAATAGCCTAAATATATCCGGATACGTTGTCCTACCTTAAAATCAGTCGGCTGGGCTGTCGAATATCCTTTTCGCTTTTCTACAACTGTACCGTCTATTAAACGCTCTGTATAAACAGTAGTTGCACCTTCTTTTTCTATGTTCTCGGAAGTTATAGTGCGTTTAATTACGGTTCCTCTTGGGAATCTGACAGAAGCTGAATTAATAAGTTTCTTATAAGTATCGTTTATCTCAATACTTTCACATTCCCGAATAACAAGGCATTTATTTTCATCTGGATCGTTAATTTCTATAACGTCACTATTAGCTTCCCATATTAGGATTTTACAGCACAATATATCAAGGCATTCTTTACCATCTATAATTATTGCTTCTGGAAGTTTCATACTTAAATGGTGTTAGAAGTTAATGATTCAATCATTTGAGCGGCTTGATTAGCAGCAGATGCTTTAACCTTATCAAGAAGAACTTTGGCCCAACCTTGTTTTTTCATTTGAGAGATTTCAAGGTTTGTTCCATTTATGGTATCTTGCACTACATTAACCGCGTCATCCGGTTCAACGGCAACACATGTAAAACTATATGGTTGAACATTCTTAAAGCCTTCATTTTGCCCCATATTGAAGTCTTTTATCAGAATTTGTGTCACATTGAACTGTTGAAACATGAGATTAAATACCTGGATAACTCCTTTATGTTGCATCAATGTTATAAATTTGGAAACTTCTGCATACGGATATACATCCGGATAATTGCTAACAATCTTTCCTGTTACAGTAAAATTTATATCGCCTCCTGAAATCAATTCTTTACGTGAATAATCTCTTCCTTGTACCTTGGTTAATACAAGATTGTTAGAACTTTGTGCTTGCACTATAGCACCTAAGTCTAAGAAAACAGGATCGCCGGGCACCTTTACTTCCGTAGCAGTGTTAAGTGATGAACTGGCAGCAGCTTCATTGCTCAATCCTTTTATTTTATCCCAATAAGTATTGAATTGAACCGTTTGAACCTGGCCGCTTTCATTTTTAATCCAAAGAAGTAAACCTTCATTGGCAGGTTTACCTTGATACTTTAATACAACCCCTTGTTTATTAAAGGTATCTTCATCTGCCTTCTGACCGTTCGTTATGATTTTCTGAAGCTCTTGACCTTGGTTCTTCTGATAGGCTGCGGTGGCATTCTTTCTGTCCAACTGGCGTATATATTTGGGATAAAGATCGTTGATGGTAGCAAAAGTCATTTGCATCATCGTTCTTTTGGCTGCATAAACAAATACATTACTATATCCTCTATTGGATATAAATTTCAATTGTCCATCTCTTTTTCTATAATTAGCTGCATAAAAGGCGGCATTCACACCGGTGTTTGCCAGCCCTTTACCAACATTAATCGTTAAATTAGAAAATGTAGAGCTTATAAAACTCATATTACATCATATTTGCATTAAAATCTTGAACTACATCTAACAAGGCGGTTGCTAATTCTTGTTTTACGTTTGTTATTGCCGCAACTTGTCTATCATCTGTCATATCAATTGTTTGATGATCCACGCGCATTAGATTTTCTATTCGTACTATTAATTGTTTAGGAGCTGCATTATAATTATTATGACTCCTATATTGAGACTGGTCGGCTCCGTTATGAAGGCTGGAGGCTAAATCTTGCTCTTTGTTACCAGCCGTAGGGTCCCACTTAAATGTATCTTTAGCATTTTTAGGGGTATATATTTTCCCACTTTTATCTACCCACTGTGGAGTAGCGTATGGAGCTATTGTTTTAGCTATATACTGTGCCCCGTCAAAAATCGCTTTATCACCTTCTTTCTGTGGACCATAAAAACCGCCCGTAGGAAGTTCGTACCCATTTTTAAGTATATTTTGGAAAGAAGATCTATTTATAAATGGGGCGAAAAGTGGTTTGTATTTAACATCAAGTTCATTGTAAAAAGCTAAAATATCATCAAATGTTTTTGTGATATGACCGGAAATTTCTTTAACATTAGATTTTTCAGGTAATCCAAATTTAGAGGGGTTATTGTATATATCCTGTACATACTTCAACCATCCTTCAGTTCCAAATAGACCAGCTTTAGTATCAAACAAAAGTCCGAAACGGTTTTGCAATACAGTTTGGATCTTCATTGGATCAATAGTCTTTCCTGCATCGGCATCTTTTAACACAGAAGCAAAATCATTCCATGTATTTATTGTTTTCTGCATAATTTGCATAAGGTGCCGGATATATGCTTGTGAACGATGCACATCACCTTCAGTCATCTCGTCATGGAATGTTTCTGTGCTAATCCAGTCCCATCGAGAATCCCAACTATTCATCTTAGGTATAAAACGCTCTGCTGCATTGTCTAATATTCTTGATAAATCTTCTGAACTATTAGCAGACACAGCGTTATGCAAAAGATATTTGCTCAAAGCCATATTCTCTTTAGAATTATGGTCTGCTAATTGGGCCAGCATCATTTGGACGGCCACTTGTTCGCTTATATCTCCGTTTTTTGCAAAAATATTAGTATTGGTTCCACTTAAAGTACGGCCATGTAACTCATACGCATAATAATTTTCACCGTTCAGACCTTTTTTGACAGTCTGTTTCATTCCCAGTGCGCCGGATAATGACTGGAAGGCTTTATCTACACCTGTCCATTGGTCTGCGGCTTCTAATCGTTTTAGTAATTCCGGGTCTCTACCTGCGGCTGTGTCAAAGAATTTGGTTTGGTCGTCTACACTTTGTTTGGGACCATTCTTTTCTATCCAGTAACGATGCCATAATTCAGCGGATTGAGCAATACGCTCGTTTTGGGTTAACAATTCATTATTGAAAATACGCATATTTCCAATCATTAAGGCATCTGGATCGGATAGATTCAACTTGTCAACATTCAAATTACGATAGCTTTGTGCCCATGCTTCATTAGCTTGGCGAGCAGCTTCTGTTATTTTATATGCATCATAAATTTTATAACCTATATAAGTGATAGCTCCTGCTGCCATTACCCCCCAACCAATTGGATTAGTTAAGAAAAAACGTGAAAACCCTTTTATTGCTCCCCATAATGTTGTATTGCCTATTTCCGTGAGGGTATTTATAGTCTTATTACTACTATTTGCTACAACATTACCGACTGTACTTCCTCCAACAAACCATTGTTTAATTTTACTTCCACCATGTAGTAAACCTCCACCTAACGCATTGAATATAGCCTGTCCTTTATTTAAATTATGGCGGCTTTTTTCTATATTATATATACGTACCATATAGGTAAGTGCGGTAAATAGCGGTTTTAAAAAGAATTTAGACAACCAATCTCCCATAAACAATCCACGAATCATTAATGTCGTACTCCATATACTTTGAACTACGCCTGCTGCAATTCCTAACGACATTTGGATTCTTATAAAATATTGAAGAACGGTCTTCCCCCAATTTGGTATCCAGTTCCAGACAGTCATAATGCCTTTAAACACACCAACAATAACATTTGCTATTTTCAAAAACATGTCCATTGCATTTCTCAATGCAGTTGCAAACTCTGTGGATTTCATTAACTCAATCATGCGTTGCAGGAAGTCTCGTATTACTCCTTGCATTTGTTCAAACCCTTGCATTCCAGTTTCTGTAAATGCCGAGGTCATCTGATACCAAAGACCCTGTATGGTGTTTTTCTTTTCGTCGGCAAGGTCGGATGCAAGCCCCATTGACTTTTTATTGAGTCCGGTTACTTCTTGCATTTTTGCTACATTATTTATTAATGCTAGTGCACCTGGAGCCGCTGTTACCCGAAACATCTTGTTGATTAGTGTTGAGAAATCACCAGCACTCATGGTTTGCTGTTTTTCATGTAAATCACTTAAAATGTCAGAGAGATTCCGAAGATTTCCGTTTTTATCTTTTGTGTTGATGCCTAATATGTCCCATGCTTCTTGACCTCTTTTAGTAGGGTTCATCATATTTAATAGCATCATACGTAACGTAGTACCTGCGTGAGAACCTTTGATACCGGCATCGCCTAATACACCAAAAGCTGCCGAAGCAGTTTCAAAATTTAACCCTGATTGATGGGCGACAGTACCGGCATATTTAAATGATTCAGCTAATTCTAACAATGTTGTATTCGTTTTTGTGAACGTCATCGTAAGAATGTCTGCTGTGTTATCCATCTGTTTTGCTGGGATTTCATAAGCGGTCATAATGTTGGTTACAACATCCGCTGTTTCTCCCAAGTCTGTATCACCTACTAGTGCAATATCTGATATAGGCCGGATAGCATGTTTTATTTGATCGACATCATATCCTGCCATAGCTAAGAACTTTCCAGCTGATGCAACTTGTGGGGCTGTATATTTAGTCTCAACACCGACTTGGCGCATGAGTTGGTTCATTTCATTAAACCGACCTTCAAACCCTATACCTTTATCGTGAGTCTGGAGGATATTTTTTGTCGTTTTGGCTATATTGTCATAGGTAGAAGCATCTCTAAATACAGAAGTTACCCCAGACATTAAAGAGCTAAGCCCATAGGCAATTCCCATACCCTTAATCATTTCGCCTGCAACATTTGTACCTGTGTTGGCGTATGTTGGACCTAATACTTGCCGAGTAGATGGATACAGATAAGTACTTCGTCCTGCTCCAGTCTGTCGTGTTGAAGTGGAAGTCGTATTTCTAGTTGTGCTACCAGATACCTCCTTAGATGCGCCAGCGGCACTGGCTGTAATGGTTATTTTACTATTCGACTTAATCTGTTCTATTTTCTGTATTAACTTATCAAGACTACTTATTGCTCTTTCTGTATTAGCCTTTGGCTCAATCGTTTTACCATTTATAGAACTAATAGCTTGATTCAATTTCTTTATATCCGAAGTTGAATATAAAGGTTTACCTAATGCAGTCTTTGCCTGTGATTTTATATTATTGAGTTTAGTTAAGATGCGATCTAAACTTGCTTCGGCTGCACTTGTATTGATTTGTATGTTTATAGGTTTGGTCTTAATAGAAGCCAATGCTGAATTAACCTTACCGATGCTTTTTGCAACAATATCAAATCGCTTTGTTAATGCTTCCATTTCAGCTGTGGCCTGCTGAAATTTACGTATAGACTCTAAAGCTGGATTAGAGTTAACGTTTATCTGATAATTAACAATATAATTTTCTGCCATCTTTTTGTATTTTGATTTTCTAAAGAATAGCGGTTTGGTACCCTGAAAGATTGAAAAAGCCCCTTATCCGACAGAGGATAAAGGGCTACGTAGAAAAAACGAGTAATAAGACACTTTACGCAAGCATTCCAAGTGCACTTGCTTGTTGAGTTATGAGCATTTTGCTGTGGAGCCATACGGCATCTTCAGAAAGCATTGCAAATTCTTCATCGTTTAACTCATCAAGGTTTACGCTGGGAAAATAATGACGGATAAATATCAGTCTATGACGAATAAGTTGATCGTCTTTTACTTCCCAGCTTTTGATAAATTTACGAGTTTTCCTTTGCGCAACTCGATAATTTGAGCCAGGTGTGGCATCAAGCCATAGATGAACAAGGAATCATCTTTAATCAGTTCTTTATCGCCATCGACAAAGCAATCTTTTGCCAATTCTCGCATGGCACCGGCCTGGTCCTTTTGGGAGAGGGACAAATATTTACTGAATGTCGGGAAAGGCGGCTGTTTAAAATAACCGATATAATATGGCTTTTCGCCTTCGTCTTCATCTCCTTCCACAAAAATCGGGAATACACGTTTTAGTTTGGGATCTGAATCTTTCAGCTCTTTTACTTTCTTTTCAATCTCGGTCTGAATATCTTCAGGCAAGAAAAGGTCTTCGTTTACATTTTCCATTATAATTATGATTATTGATGTTTATCCAAGAATAGAAGTTCTGGAAATCGTTGGTTTATTGGTCTTGCATTTAAAATGTTAAATATTGAATGATTGTATATTTTTATTGGTTAGACTTTTATTTTTCATTTTATGTTATTATTTTTGCATGAAAATAGTAGTACATGAGATTAATTTCGAGTGTACTCTATGTAGGGATGTAAAAGGGAAACTGTTGAAAAATGGTTTTCCCTTTTTATATAAGAAAAGGCGAGTTTTTACTCGCCTTTATTGCATGATATATCAGAAGTTATAGCCAAGAACTAGTTCCTTCTCCTGTGATAATGTCGAAAGGATTCAAATTGAATTCTTTTGTAATGTTTGTATCATCTTGTTTACTTTCCATTCCGTCTTCGTTAAAGAGGCATCCCTTTAGCGTTACAGTTTCAGCGGTCCAGTCTTCACCGGCATAAGCATTAGTAAATGAGATGATCAAGTCAAATTCTCCCAAATCCATTAAAGAACCAGCCAATGCTCGGAGTTGGGAAACGGTATTATAATCCATTGTAATGGAGGCTGTACAGGTTTTGTTGCCAAAACCACGATTGATAGCATTTCCTCCAATACCGTAGTTGTTTTCAACTTTACGAGTCTTGTTCCACTTGATTTCAGAAACTCCTTGCATAATAGTAGAATCTTCTGAAATATCCAATGCTGGTATGGAAATGCGGATCATAGACCAGCTGTATGCTACATTGTTAATTATTGCCATCTTGTTAATTATTTATTGGTTAATGCCAAGCCCTCGACTACTTCAATACGGGACGCTACACCCACCGGAACAAGTGAATATTTAATGATCAGTGTATCATTCTTTAATACATTTTGATTCTTATCAATTGTTACAGAAAAACCTGAAATTTCTTCATTATTCTGCATAGTTGTGAGGATGTCAGAGACAATGTTTTGAAACATCGTAATCTTGGCAGAAGATAGGTATCCAGTGCTGGGATCTACTTTCAACGGAGAGTTGACATAAGGCAATAATGCGTTACGTACAGCGCGTCTTGACTTATGAATTGTACGGTTTCTAGCAACTGTTCGGTAATCTCCGTTTGAACATGTTTGGTCTTTAGAGAAAAAAACTCCACTTTCCAAACCAGAATATTTGCACAAGAAGATATATCCCTTATCGTCCAGATCATCCAATTGGATTTTATTCAAAGATGAGTACTTTAATGTACTTGTCAACTTACTTTCGCTATTCAAAGTGACATCTCCGAATCCCATTTCAATATCTGGGAAATAACCAATCAAATTGAACTTATTTACCCATGCGAATGATTCTTGTACGCTTGCCGAAGCGATACATCCGAGTGCAGCTCCAATATTTCCTATAGGAGTGAGATTTTGATTAGCAAGTTGCATCGCTGATACATCAGCGTCTAGTCCCTGACCAAGTAATACACTGACAAACCGAGCATTAATAACACATGTTGGTATTTTGCCAAGTTCTACTTTCTTCACAGATTCTTCATCTGTTGCGATTACTGCGGAATTTGCACATAACAAAATTGATAAAGGAGCATTTTCATCAGCTAAAGACGCTGCTTTGGATTGCAGATCTGTAACTAGGTCAATGCTATATGTTTCTGCTTCCGGATCTGTTTGTTTCCACAACGATTGTTCAGTCCAAACACCGAGTTGGTTAATCATACCATGTGCTGCGCGTTGCATTTGTTCTATAGCATTCCAATCTACACCACAGTCTGCAAACATGATAAACAAACGTCCTGTGCTTCCTTGTATTCCAAAGAAATGATTGATATGATAATAAGGAATTCCAAACAGTAAATCCTTTTCAGTGTCACCGGAGTATGCGGTAATGCCAAGTTCTTTCAAATCATCCATAGAATTGATTTCAATAACATTACCTTGTAATTTGTCTTTTACGGCCAAACCAGCACCTTCTTCGAAGAATTTAGCTTGTTTGGAAATATCAAACAGCAAACCTGTGACTTTTTCAGTTGAGGTTGTAGAGCTTGTTCCAATGTTTCCATCGGTATCACTCATAAAAACGCCACCTAATGCCATATTTGTAAATTTTATTGTTTGTAATACGGATTTTGATAAAGAATAGCATCCTTCACCCAATTAGGTTGTGCATCTGCGGTGAATACACCACCTTTGGAATCAATATACAATGCCGGATAGCCAGGATATTTTTGTAACAGTTCTTTTACGAATTCTGGTATTTCATCTTTTTCTTTTGTTTTGTCTTTTTTTTCAGGTTTTTGAGAAGACTCTTTGATAGAGGAGGTATCTGGAGTTTCAACAGTGTCTTGCTCTTGTTTTTCAGATTCTTCATTTGAAATAACCGGTGCTTTTGAAGTAACTGTAGGATCTTGTGCTTGAGTGTCTTCTGTGACCGGAGTTTCTGTATTCTTTTTTCTAGCCATAACTTAAATTAAAAAAGGGAATGGAGTACCGACTCCACTCCCTTGTGATAAACTATGATGAGATATTTAATTCAATTTGTTATTCTGCATTTTTGTAAGCGGTCCATGCTACGATTTCTGCCGGACGAACGATGTTTACATCCATTTTCATTCGCATCTGGAAGAAATACAATTCGCTGTTAGCTTGTAGCCGTTCAACCTTTACTACTTCAGCGTCATTTGCATAGTCAACCCCCATCCACAGGTTAGATTCCATGCCGGTAGTAAATTCTCCGAGTACGATAGTATGTTCTGGAATGCCGACAATAGGTACAATACGCTTACCTTTAAAACGATACTCGTTAACCTTAGTATTGTCGGAGTATTTCACTGTTTTGTCGCTTAGATATTGATCATATAAATCCCAAATATCCCAGCCACATACAAATACCAGTCCTGCTTTTTTACGGATTTGTTTCGGGCATTTCTTCCACATAGCATTGAGAGCGGCTTCTACATTGGCACCTGTGCTCAATTCTGTAGTACCGGCAATAATGACTTGTCCACCAGCTTTCTCTACCTCTGTTGCATTTGTTGCAGTATTTGCCAGAATACGTTTGATTGCACCGTCAAAGTATTTCATTGGGCCACCGGCATTTTCACCTCCAATCGTTGTGCAACCTTCAGGAGCGGTAATTTTTGCGGCAGCTGAACCACCTTTTGCGGAGCACCAAATAGACTCACCGATATACTCATTCTTTCGATCCATCAAGAGGCGCAGCATTTTAGCTTGTACTTTTGGGTCTAAGTCACGGAATACCAAATTACCTTCCGGCTGGGCAAATTTGTAATACTTTTCATAGTCACGGGGGTTAAATTCAAGGTACACCATGAATTCTTGCGGTTCCAGGTAACGTTCTGTTAATGTGTATTGGTTCAATCCACCAGTAGTTCCTGCTCCTGCGCCATGAGTTGAGTTTGGAGTGGGGACGTTATCTTGAATTACTTTTCCCAATTGGATAGTGGGGATGGTGTATTTGAACTGGATTCCAGATTTGATATGAATCAAACCTTCTTTGTATGTATCATTCCCTTGCGCGGTATATGTCAGGAGGTCATTAAGGACCTCACCAGAATATGTGTTTTGCGCAAAATTTACTGAACTTGCCATGTTGTTTATGTTATTTTGTTTTTAGTCAAGTGTTTTAAATTGGAAATCTGTTCCTACGACAGCTTCAACAGCCTTAGCCATTTTCTTTTCTGCCTCGGTCATCTGATTTTCTGCATTTTCAATGTTGGCAGGGTCATTTGCAATTTTAGCAGAAATTTTATCACGTTTTGGAATGGAATTCAGCGTTGCCTGTACCATCTCAAAATCGTTTTGAGCCATTTCCACCCATTTAGTTTTTGCATCAGAATTGATTTTACCTTCAGCAATTGCATTGTCAACGAACTGTTCGATAGTTTCTTTACGTTTTGCTTCTTCAGCATCTTTGTAACTTTTCAATTCGTTCTTGACAGTTGTCAATTCGTTTTGAACATTGGTAAGTTGCGCATCCAATCCTTCTTTCTGAATTTTCAAAGCATTGTATGAAGCCTGAATTTCTGCTGCCTTGTTTTCCGCATTTTTCAATGCGTCAATTCGGGTAATAACAGCTGAAACTTCAGAGGTTTTCTCCAAACCAAGCTGGGCGCATACAGAACCAAATGCAAATTCTTGTTCTTTGTCCATTGTTTTTTGTGAATTTGAATTTTCTATTTGATTTTGATTAGGAATAGAACTGGAATCATCAAGTGGTTTAAAATTGCCCAGTTCTGTATTGATAGAAGCCATGATTTTTTGAAGGGCGTTCGCTTCTACTACTCCTTCAATTTGATCTTTTACTTTATTACAAACCTGTTTAGAGGTTTTTAAAACACATTCTGCTGATAATATACCGGCGTTTACGGCAGATTTTGCATCAAAGTAAGTTCCATCACAACCTTCTTTTCCATCCATGATTTCTCGAACCTTAGCTTTCGTCAGACCAAATCTTTTATGATATATGGTTTCAATCTGTTTCTGAAAAGCATTTACAATTTGTTCATTGTCTGGGTTGCATGACTTTTCGTCACGTATGAAGGGGTTGTGGATCATTAAAATAGAATAGTCACGCATGTAAGAACGAGTTCCTGCCGCCCACAGTACTGAAGCCATTGATGCTGCCAATCCTTCCACAATTGTTTCAACTTCAATGGGACATTGCTGTATAATGGAGAATGTTCCCATTCCGTACAGAACGCTTCCACCTTCACTATTAATGCTGATTATAATTTTCGAGGGTTTAACGTAATCTTGTATCCATAAAAATTCATCATTAAAATTACGTGTGCTCTCTTCATCAATTTTGCCATAGAAGCGCATATATACCGGTTTTGCTTCTTGCGCTTCTCCAACTACATATTTTAATTCATCTACTTTCATTTGAGCTTTTTCACAAGAATAGGTATCAGCTTCTTTAATGGTTGTAAGTTTGTTATTCGACTTGACCGGTTGGAGGATCAGTTGAAGGCATTTCTACAGAAGGTTCATACTTAGCTACATCTTCGATTTTAGGTTCCTTGTGATTACCATGTGCTTCTGAATCATGTTCTGGTGCATCAGAATGGTTCGTGAATGGTGGCATAACTAAATACCTGTCTACCCATTTGCGATACTGGAAAGAGGATGATGTTCTAAACCATATCTCGTAGTCAATCCAGTATGGCTGTAGCCCATGATCTAAAGATTCCGGCATATCAAAATAGGTAAGATTGCAACGTTCATTTAATGCTTCTTCGTAATCTTTCGCATCTTGAATTGCATCATTGATCTGTTGAAAAACGCGAAATCCATGTGTCTCAACAATATCGTCACTATTGTTTAAATCATTAAGCACAAATCTGATACGCATAGTGGCACGCCCTTCTCCAATTCTTTGTTGGGCAACTAAATAACGTACATTCACAAACCGAATAAATGCCGCAGGAAAAGGTATAGCATATTCTGTATTACCACGAGTACGAACAATACGTTCAAACTGTCCGTTATCTATTTTTACAGTTTGGAATAGTTTAGGCGAATTATTATCGTTAGGGTCTGTATGTAAGGACTCTAATACACGTTTTACAGCTAAATACACATCCTCTAAAGGGTTGTTGTCTACTTCCTCCAAAGTAGTATCGTCATCATCGGGAAGGGGAGAGGTGTCTTTTGCAAACGTGTCTTTTAAACTGTCCGGTAAATCTGTTTTATATTTATCTACTATCATTTTGGAAAGCCATCAAAAATACGAATACTGTAAGATGAAATTTTATCAGCTACGGTTGTAGAATATCCTATAAATTGCCTTTGTCTAATATAGGATGCTGGAGAACCTGGTTTGGCAATTTTCCCTCCTTCATTATGTATTGCTGCATAACAAAAGTTTCTTCCATATTGCCTATTACTAAATTTGAACATGTCTGGATCTGTGAATAATTTAACACCACGATTCTTATTAGAATGAAAGCGTTCCCATATTATTGAATGTTTTAATGCTCCTGTTTCTTCCAATATAGGGTGTGGCTTATGATTACGTCTGGATTGCCAAGAAAAAGTTCCGGCTGAATTGAACCGCCGGAGATAAAAAGAGTCTCTAAATATTTTTTTTGCGGCATTACCTACCAATGTTTCAAAATTGAATACATTAACTTCAAATTTATTAGGCAATCTCAACCATTGTTGAGCTAATTGTCTTGGAGTTATTACTTTTCCAGCCATTTGTCCTTAATTTTATTAGCAATGGTGCGCAGCCTCTTTTTATGCTTTTTAGGAATAATAAAGTATGAATGTGCATCACTAAATATTCGCCCACCCTTTGCTACACTTTCTTTAAATACTGGATTAACAAAATCGGGCATCTCAATAATTTGTCCCATCACCTGTGATAATTTGGATTGGTTGAGAACGTCAGCACTTTCTTCTACTAGAAAACAACGGCATCCATGTTCAATTGGGGGGATTAACCATGCTGGGAAAGATGCTTTGCGGTAGCTAGTCCCTTCTAATGCAAGGTGCCAAGGGCGCACACTATTATCTCCCTGTGTCATATATGTTAACACTGTATTATTGCTATACAAAATCCAACCAGCAGCAATTCCCATCGCATATTCAATATCTTCGTTTTCAATATTCGCGTATATGCTATTGTATCTGTGAAAAATATTTTCAGCTTCTGCCAGATCTACTTCATTGGTAATATTAAAATTGTCTGGAAGGTTCTCCGACATCTGAAATTCTTCAGCTACTGCAAAATCAACAAGATTATCTAATGCAGCTACTAATATATTACGTTGCTCTTTTTCTAATTTGGTTAATCCATCATTGTGATTACGAAGTAATTCCAGTGCTTTTTCAAAGTCCATACCAAAACCTTTGATTGCATGATTCAATGCAAATTCCGCACGTAACGTCATCATTTCTTCTAATAAATCCCAACGATCCTCTATATTGCCATAGTCCTGTAAAAACTTCTGGAAAACAGCGTAGATAGCAAGGTATTCAGCATTCTCTTCATCTTTGTTCGATTTAGATTCTGCAAGGACGGAAGGAGAAGTGCTATCTTTTATTCTCCTTCCATTAGAAAATTTTCAACGTTGCTTGAATTCTTTCGTTCACCACGCCTATGCCCATATCTTTTGTAATATTCTTCATCGGACATAATGCGTCTATCATTGGAACTTCCATTTATGCTCCCGCTATTACTTGCCATTTCCGATATAGCGTTAAATTGTTTCCCTACGACAATACCAAATTCTTTTTCGATTTCATCTGCTGATACTTCATACTTATCTGTAATAAAAGAATATAAGCTAATCTTGTCTTTGTTACTCATTTCTACACGGTTGGCATATTTGAATTCTAATCCCGGCTTGATATATCCCATAGATACTAATCTAGGAACGATCTCTTCATTCATTACATTTTCAATGAAACCGCGATACATTTCTATGCGCTCCCGAAAAATGTCTTGGTGAGCATTTGTTGATCCAACATAAGATTGGGTTGCTCCAGCCATAGATTCAGAGCCAACTATTAGATTAGAAACTTCTGTATTGGCAAAATTTATTAAACTAGTATATATGTGTTCGGAATTTGACATTGTAAATGTCTTAATGTCAATATCATCGTTCAATCCTGTGACTATTATTTTATTCTGAGCCGCATTTGCAATGTTTTGTGCTAATCGTTGTCGATCTTGGATGCTTTCTGATTCAGTCTTACCATGTATGATAGGTTGACCATAAGTATGACTAAAATTAACATAATTAGCAAGAGTGAATTTTTTTGCAAGGATAGTTGGGGTAGTTGCAGAGAATAGCCCCAAGTCACCATTATCAATAAGTATATAATTCTTGGAGTATTGCGATGAAGCAATATCCCATCCAGGATTCCACTGCCCTTGTCTTTGCACAACTCGTAATTGACTTGCCAATACATTTCTTCGCTCAATAATATTTACTTCAGCTAGCTTTCCTGTTAAAGGATTAATATCAGGCATTATTTCTAATAAGGTGTAACCGTACCATTTGGCTTCAACAATACCTTTTATGATTTTAGTGAATTGAGAACCTTGTATCTTTTTGGTTTCTTCTACATCCTTAATATATTTTCCTCGTTCATTTTGTCTTGCCAACATGTATCGTTCGCCTATAATCTGTGATTCTACAGTTTCTAATACTGCACGTAAATGAGCATCCTGCTCTACACATGCTTCGTATAAATCTATCAGTGGACCACGATCATCTAAAACAACCCCGCGTGTTACTTGGGATTGAATGGATTTGTATCTACAATGACGGTCAATCTCCCTAACATATTCTTGAATAGTTTTTTTGCTAGTTTTAAATATGCTTTCTAAAGGAGTGCCGTGAAATGTTGTTTCTGCACTAATTACATTCATATTAAGAGTTTTTGAAAGAATAGATAGCGAGTCTAAAGTTGGTTTCTATATATATGATAAGGTAGGAGTATATGTATTATAATTTTAAATTTGTAAATATCAGTATTATAGATATATAGCTATAAAATATGTGTTAAATATATAATTTTGTATTGTCAATATGATAAAATAAAATATCTTTGCGTCGATAATTTAATGTTTAACAAATAATACGTCATTAAAATGAGTAAAGATTTTAATTATTTTCGCATTAAGATGGCATACAAGGGCACAAATGATCTAGGTGCTATTGTTCCCATCAAATCAGAAGATCTGGTAATGGCTACATGCTATACCGAAGCAGAACAAATCGCATATAAGTTGGCTGAAGGAAAAGATGAGTTTGGTGATGTGGATGTAGAAATTGTCCGCACCAAAATTTCAGAAGTTGCTTATAACGATACATTTGCTACTGATACTGAACTAATTTGTGGATTAATATCCTATTTTTTTGAAGAAAGTGAAGATACAGAAGTTGGGTTGTATCAAGTATCTCTTGTTTATTATGATGTGGACGAAAAGACTGGTAAAACCAAAAGTTCCAACAGTACAATTTATGTACCGGCTTATTCTTCATCTGAAGCGATAGAAAATATTCGCACTTACTTAAAACAGGCTGGGGAAACACGTGAATATACTATTCGCAATGTCAAATATGACAAAGCACAATCGGTCATGGTTACACCTGAAACTCATCAAAACAACATTAGGGTATAATGACTTCTCCTAAGGGAACCGGGAAAATTATAAATATCAAATGTACAGAAGTCTCACTCCCGGAATTTCCTAATCTCCTTTTTGGAACTCATTTTGATGGTAGCAGAATTTTTGATGCTACATATTATCTCCAATCTAAAGACCCCGACAATAAATTAAGCATAGAAGACTTCTTTCATAAGTTTGATTTCCAAATCAAGGCTATTGCAGAAACTTACAAGTTGCCTTTAGAGAAACTGGTATCAATCAACACGGAGGGGCATCAATTGATTGACGGATGTTTATGCTATCCGTTTTTATCTTATGTTGATCCGCAATTCTGCGCATATATCAATGAAATAATAGACGAAATGTTTGTTACTGGAGTTGTTGTGTCAGATACACATTTAATTTCGTTGGTAAAGAAAAGGCTTCCTCCAGAATTGCTCAAACAAATTTGGGATGGCAGAGAAGATTTTTCGTAAACCCAAAGCTGTCTTAATATTTAATCGCAGAAAAACATTGGCTCTTATGGCTGCTTCAGTAAATGAGGCAGCTAAAATCAGCGGTTTAAAGCCTGGAAATATTTCTAAGGCCTGTGTCGGTACATTGATTTCCAATGGTATGTATTATTTTAGATATATAGGCAGTGATGTTGAAATAGAATTATCAGATATAGGTTCATTAAAGTTAGAGGAATATGACAAATTATGTGGTATCGAACGTCAGACATATCCTACGATGGCGATGAATCGTAAAAAATGGAAATATAATAAAAACAATAGAACGTATGAAAGTAAAAGTTTATAGTATATCAAAACATCCGTTGCCTCAATACGCAACTAAGCAATCAGCAGGACTGGACCTAAGAGCAAATATTGATGCTCCAATTACTATTAATCCTAGAGAACGTGTATTGGTTCCAACAGGATTACACATACAACTTCCAGAAGGTTTTGAAGCAAGAATTCAGCCTAGAAGTGGATTGGCTCTTAAAAAAGGAATCACTTGTCTTAATTCTCCTGGATGCGTGGATGCCGACTATCGAGGTGATGTAGGTGTAATTCTTATTAATCATGGAACAGAGCCGTTTACTGTTAATGACGGGGAACGGATTGCTCAAATGATTATCTCTAAATATGAACAAGCAGAATGGGAGCCTGTTTCTTCAATCGAAGATTTAGAGGCCACAGAACGCGGTGAACAAGGATTTGGGCATTCTGGAATAAAATAAGAAATATGGGGTACGTTTTATGTGCCCCATTATTTAATTTAATTTATAAATATTATAGGATATGGAGCTTAATTTTACAGTTGAAACAAAAGATGTGTTGCTTGATATGATTAAGCGGCACAATAAAATGTATCGTATGGGTGCGCCAGAAATTTCAGATGCGGAGTATGATGCAGAAATAGAACTATTAAAAACACTTGATCCAGACAATGAATGGTTCAAACATACCGAACCCGCTTTTGTGTCTGAAACCCGAAAACGGGCTTTGCCAATCCCAATGAAATCTTTAAATAAAGTAAAGGATATATCAGAACTTAAAAAATGGTATATGTCTTTAGGCTTGAAAGGAAATGCAGGTGTAGTATGTATGCCTAAGCTGGATGGTCTTTCTCTACTATATAATGAATTAACTGGTGAGGCATATTCTCGTGGAGGGATAGAAAATGAAGGGCAAGATTGTACTAACCATTATCAAGCATCCACTCAATGTTATAATCCGGCCAGCAGTTTTCATTATACTTTTGGAGAATTTGTCATCAACAGAAGTGATTGGGAGCAACATTTTCATGGAAAACGTTCTAAATTCACAGGAGATATTTTTAAATCACCACGTAATACAGCTGCCGGTCTTTTAAATAGAGATGAGCCGTGTGATTATCTTGAACACGCTTCTTTCTTCAGATATGGAGTGGATGAGAGTTCCCTACATGATTATAACAACTTCCATAGTCTGATAGAAACTATTTGTAATATCTATCAACAAGAGCATCTTTACCATTTCGCTTTTATAGATGAACTAAATGAAGAGCTACTGATGAATTTATTCAAAGAGTGGAGTAAGATATACCCAATTGATGGTATTGTAATTTATGTTGATGATTTGCGCTTATGGGAAGTTATTGGCAGACATCAAACATCTGGAAATCCATTATATGCTATTGCCTACAAACATCCAGATTTTACAGAATCTTTTGAAACAACAGTTAAGGGTATTGTATGGAAAGTCAGTAAGTCAGGTGCCCTTAAACCTGTGGTCAATATTGAAATGGTTGATACTGGAGATTGTAACATGGAAAATCCTACTGGATATAATGCCGGTTGGATTAATGATCACGAAATAGCGAAGGGGGCTGAAATATTAGTTACCCGTTCTGGAGGGGTAATTCCTAAGATTCTATCAACTCTTAGCCCAGCAACACAAGAAGAACAAGAAAAATTATGGGATGAAATGTCAGAGTGTCCTCATTGTGGTTCATCGACTATGTGGAATGAGAATCACATAGAACTGTGTTGCACTAATCCTAGTTGTCCAGGTGTTCAATTAGCTAAAATTATATTTTTCTATTTGACATGTGGGGCTGAAAATATGGGAGAAGAAACATTATCCAAAATATTCAATGCAGGCTTTACTTCTATACCGGCGATTCTTAACGTTACTTTTAACGATCTGATAAAAATCGAAGGATTCGGAGACAGTATTTCAAATATAATATTGGAGAATAACAGAAAAATCATGCAAGGAGTTGATTTGGCGACTTTAATGCAAGCCAGCGATTGCTTTAAAGGAATAGGAAAAATAAAGGCCCAAAAAATATTGGATGAAATGGATGATGAGGATTTATGCTCGTTCTGTCAAGGGTGGTATATCAATCACGAACCGGATGTTCAAAGCGAAGACTTTAAAAATTGTCCTATAACTGTACAAAACTTATTGTTGGGGTATTTTCCATTTATGGCCTTTTTAGAGGAAACTAAAATACCTTACAAATTGTCCCCAAAGACCGCTGTGCTGGAAGGTAAATGTAAAGGTTTGTCCATCTGTGTATCAGGATTTCGAGATAGTAATCTTGAAGAAGTAATCACCAACGAAGGAGGAAAAATTGTTAGTGGGGTGTCTAAAAAAACAACACATTTGGTGGTGAAAGACAAGTCTGCCAACTCATCAAAAATATCCAAGGCCAAATTATTGGGGATACCAATTTTATCAATTGAAGAATTCTGTGATTTTTTTAATAATTAAATTATTGAATTACAATGTATTAGCGATTAATATTGATTTAAATTGATATTAATCGCTTCTAAATTTGTATAATTGAATGTAATATCATACTTTTGCATTAAGTAAATGAATTGATATAATTATGGCAAAGAAAAATCAGTTAACTAAAAGTGATTATCTTCCTATGGAAGAATATAAGAAGTTACTACGCCTTCTTCATAAGGATCGGCAATATTTATGGGAACTATATGCTCGACTGGCATTCTGCACTGCACTACGAGTATCAGATGTATTGTCTTTAGCATGGGCTGATATTCTCCATAAAGGTTCATTGATCAAAATTGAGAAGAAAACTGGAAAAGTACGAAAAATCCCATTTAATTTAAGTATTCAAACGAGAATAGAGGAACTTTATATATTGCTTAAACGCCCTAATCCGAATGAATTAATATTTAAAAGCAAATTTACAGGAGTATCTGTCTCTTCCCAATATCTTAATCGGATAATGAAAGAATGGAAAGCTAAATATAAATTGGATATAGAAAATTTTTCTACACACACTTTTAGAAAAACATTTGGACGATATGTTTATGATACAAGCGAAAACAAGTCAGAAGCGCTGTTACTATTGAACAGGATATTCAATCACTCTAACATTGAAATAACTAAAATATACATCTGCATTAGAGAAGATGAAATAAATTCTATATTCGATTCTATCCGTCTCTAACTTCTTCGCTACATTTTACATTTTGATTTGCACGACATGTGCCCCTATCTTTACTCCATAATTGGATAAATAGAATTGACCATGTTTATACAACAAAAGAGGGGACTGTCTGTATCCCCACCTATCATCATTACTTGTGAATTATGTAATACGCTGGAGAACCTGGATGAATGTAATCCTCCGGGAGATATTTTGCGTATTATGAGTAAACGAAATGTCTGTTCTAAATGTGCTTTCTGGATGGATAAAATAGCTCATCCGGATATAGGTAATGAAGTTATTGGTTCTCATTATTATATTGTATATCCATTTGTAAAACGACCCAATAACGTTATTAAAGGTTCTGAAGGTAAAGAATTTTATATTCGGCGATTTGATGGAACACTAATCAAATCCAATAATATATGGCATCAAGGTGAAATCCCTGAACATTTTAGAAAGCAATTACCAGATACTGCCAATTTCCTATCATTGATAACTTATACCAAATTATCTAACGACCCTCATAAGTGTCAGGCTAAAGGATGTTGGGATCGCTATAATTGTCTTAGATATAATTTATCTTGCGAACGAGATGGACCTTTCAATAAGATTCCGGCCAATCATACTATTGGCGATGAAAACTGTCCTTCATTTATAAATATAAACGAATTAAAAATATGATATATGCAATTTTTATACTATGCTTAATATTGTTTGCCATTGCCATTTATGCACTTCGTAAACTATCTAAGCAATACAAAACTCTTCAAGAGATATATTATCTTCAGAAGCTAATGTTATCTCACTCTCAATTTACGAATGATGCCAATGAAATGATTTTATGGAAAATCAGATATGATATATGGTGCTGGAATGAAAACTTAGTAAAAGCAGAAAATTATGAAATGGCACAACAAGCCAAAGTAGCAACTAATATTATAGCTGATATAATAACTTTTTATCGTAACAATTTAAAAGCAGATAATAATGATATATACATTAAAAAATGAGATGGAACGAATGTGGAATCAGTTTGACCATAAAGCGTTTATCTCAAATGATCCTATTCAAATAGTACACCAGATACGGAATCTTTCTGGGAGAACTACAGCGGATATTGAGGTTTGTGCAATATGGACGGCTATGGTTTCATGGGGACAATATAGTCATATAATATATTGTGCAGAGAAGTTGATGGACGTATGTGGATGGGAGCCAGGTAAGTATATTAAATTTGGTGATTTTTATGATATTCCGGACGAATGTAATATTTACCGTACTCTTACAGGAAAAATATTTAAAGAGGTGTGTCATCAATTAAGATACTTCTACAGTAAACACGATTCTATTCAGGAATATTTAAAAAAACATCCCATTTCACTTGATGATTTATTACTCACGTTATGTAATTGGTGTGAACCAGCCCGTCTTGGAAGTCCATATCGTAACTCTGCTTGTAAACGTATTAATATGCTGTTGCGTTGGATGGTTCGTAAAGATGAAATAGATTTAGGAGTATGGCAGACTGACTTAATCAAACCTAAAAAACTATACGCTATTATGGATACCCATGTTGCACAGCAAGCACAACGTATGGGGCTTATATCTTATCCTAAAGAAAGCTGGAAGGCTGTTATGGAACTCACTCATGTTTACCGTCATTGGGATGCAGAGGACCCATTAAAATATGACTTTATATTAATGACAAAAAACTTGAAATAAAATGATTGTTATTCTTTTAATTATTGCATTGTCGCTTGTCTCAATCGCGGCTATAACCATTGTGGTTGCACAGAATACAGCCTGTAAAGATTGTCCTTTTAAACGGACATGCGATGAATTGATGAGCCAAAATCAACTTAACTTGTGCCAACAAAATAATATGCCAAGTCAAAACGAAGAGAAATAATAAATTGATGTATAACGAACTAATTTAATAAAAGTATGGATATAGAAAATAAAAACAGAGTTTCTGTAGAAGATATGAGAGCATGTTATGCTGAAAGATTTCCGTATGCACCCAATAATCAACGCATAGGACGATTTGCAAAACAAATAGGTTTCCGTCTTACCAAACAGATGGTTAAAGGGCAGATTATTAGTTTTTATATAAAAGATGATACAAGTAAATGAGTACGTTTTCCGATAAATTCGATAACCACTGGAAGTGCATTCCATACGCAATGGCAACATTAACATCCAGCGATGGCTTTATGATTTTATTTCATCTGTTACGAAGAGGCTATACGGATGGAGATAAGACAACATGCGCTATATCCAACAAAGAACTAGCTGACGTCATGGGAACTTCTATTAGTTCAGTACGCCGGGCAATAGATACCTTGAAGCAACTTAATCTTATCAGCTGTTCTCAAAATAAAGGGGCACTTTGCACATTCTATGTAAATTGGAGCGAGATACGAGCAATACATAAAGTAAGTTCTCAAATATCAGATAAAGGATGGGTGTATTTGCGAGGCTTGTGCTTAAATAGCGAGGTACGTCCAATTTCAGCGATTCCATTGACCATATTGAACGATGTAGTTCGTCAATATCCACACACTTCGCTCAATATGAACACACCCTCGCTCAATATGAACACACCCTCGCTCAATATGAACACACCCTCGCTCAATATGAACACACCCTCGCAAATAGACGAAGAAAAAGGTGAAGACATAGAAAAACTATCAGAAAATATAGTCAAAGAGCAATCTAACCTCGTTCAATATGAACAGGGGTCCGCTCAATATGAACGAGGGTGCGCTCAATATGAGCAGGGGTGTGTTCATATTGAACGAGGGTCCGCTCATATTGAACAACAGAATAAGATATATATAGATAATATAGAGAATAAAGAGAATCATAACGAACGAAATGAGTTTAATAAAGAAACTGATATGAAGATTTTGGAATGGTTCAATTCTCGTGACTTATCTTTTCCAGATCTTTCTTCTTCTGATTTTGAAACTATCATTAACCTTCCAGATTTTGCCGATAATGATTTTGATATGGCAATAAGAGAAGTTTGGGGATACTTGCAATATGATGAAGACTCTCCAGGTAATTACATTCCAGCTGAATATTTCAAAGATATTCTTTACCGTGCTTGGAATGATTTAAAAACTATCAATCCGGATTTCTCTCTTTCGGAACAAGACATGAAGAATATTTTTGGATTCGATGTTGAGATGCAGAATGGAGAACCTGTATGTTATGTGACTCCCAGTAAAATTAAAAACATCAATCAATCTCCTTCATCTTCCAGAAAAATTAAACGGAAGGGAGTAGGGGACCGAACCTCCAGATTAATATTTCTTGAATCTATCCGACAAGTCGCTGAAAGAGATACGAACATGTTGACAGATGCCGAATATGCAATATGGCTTATGATTGAGTTTGTGAAAGAACGGGAAAGTAATCAGCAACCTCGTCCATCAGAAGTGACGAAAGCTGCTTATGAAGATTTGCTTAAACGTTTCTCGAACGAATCGAAGGTGCCTGTAGAAGATTTGAGAACCCTATGGAAAGAACTTCCTCAAAAAAATACAGTTAAACTGCATCCTCAACAGTTGTCAGTTGATAAGATTATAAGCTATAACGTGCAGGTAAATCAGGCAAGTGATGTGGAGGAGCTTTATAACAAAAAGGTGGCAGAACAACCATGAATCTTTCTGCCACCTTCCAGAACCCTTTTCTTTAGCCGGACTTGATTATCTTATTTCGGGTTCGGCTAAAAAATTTCTTCTAATCTCCATTTCTTCGGACAGTATTCTAATTGCATCTTTCTCTCTTCGGAAATAATTGCCTGCCAGATAACGTTTATTGCTTGTTACAGTTTCTTTTTCCACATCTGAAGTAACTTGCATCTTATCTGTGATATACCAGTAGCGGTCTCCTTTAGATACTTTCATGTTCAAAGGCTCAATGCGTTTTAAAAAATGATTCCATGTCTTACCAACCTTAGCCAATTCTACATCCAGGGCTTTTCTTTGATAATCTGCTGGCTTGAAAGTTGTAAACGAGAAATCATCTGTTTTCCCCAGATACTCGTTCATGCTGTATTTAACCGGTTCCCCTTTGATAACATAACAATACATAACGATGTCTCCAGAGGATTTATCTGCAAGTCTTACGACTCCATATCCTTCTTGACCTGTTTTATGGTTATGGAAGCATACTAAATCACATGATTTGGGAATATATTTATCGCTTATTACGAAAAATGGGTTGCCAAATTCTTTTCCTTGTTTATCTAAAATTGAATAGAGGCGATTTAAGGCGTTTTCTCCAGCTGGGGTTATAATGTCTACAGGTATTGTTATTTTGTCGAAATTAGGCGTGTTTCCGTCAATTCTAAGGCATATTAAAACAGTATTCACATTCCCTTCTTGTACCAAACCTATAGAATCGTTCCATTTTACTGCATCTCCAGCTCCAAATCCTTTGTCAAACCAGTTGGCAAATGTAGCGTAATCGAGAGATTCAGGATCATCTGAATAACTGGAAGGTACATGCAGCTTAATATTATATTCTGTTTTGCAATAAGAACTGATTCCTTTAAAATCAATTTCAGATTTATATTTTCTTTTTCTTAGAAAATGCTCTACTTGTTTTTTAGTTTTCATATTTGGATAAAATAATCAATTGTTAGGCAAATGTAATATGATTTTTTGATAAACGTCAATTTGGATATAAAAATTTAGCTTAATTACCATAAAACGAGACTGAAAAAATAGGTGGCTAGAAAAAATTAGAAAACTTATATATTGAATTTTTATATCGTTATCAATTTGAATATATTGGAGAATAATTATTTCTCTGTACTAGAAAAATAAAGTTAATAAATTGATGCTGGGATAATTACAAAATCTCTACTTCCAGATTCGATATATTATAAAATTAATGTTAGAAATTGGAGATAATTTTATTGTATTGAATAACGTGGTCTGGAAGAGAATTGGCTTTTTATACTATGATCGACTTTTGAAAAAACGAGATTGAAAAATCAGGTCGGATTATATATGCGGTATCCGCTCCAGAATTGACCGGCTCTGCCTTCTTTTTTTCATATTTTTTGCTGTTATATTTCTGTAAATCAGTTGATTATATTGTTTCACTAATATACAAAAGTGAAACAAATGTGCTTTTGTTCTTTGTTTTGCCTATTCTTTTGTTTTTGATACTCTTTTGAAATTATTACAAATTTACCCTTTTGTGTATGTGATTTGTTCCCGTTCCTTTTTGCATCCAGGTAACAACATCTCGCGCGCGTATATGTGTGCGTATGTGTGTATGTGTGTCACGATTTGCCCTAAATAAGTAACCACGCACACACGCGCACGTGTTGGGATGATTTATCTTTTTGATTTTCAGGTATTTATAAGTGGTATTATTTATTGTTTGCTTGTATATTGTTGAAAATCAAATGTTTACAAATTATTTTAGTCTTAAAATGAAATTAATTGATTATTTATTTGTGTATATCAAAATGTTGCCATATCTTTGCAACGTCAAGTTAAGATAACGGCTACTTGATAAAGTGTTTACTTTCCGTTTTGGTTTTATCTGTAAACCTACAAAAAGCGAAAACCGCAAACAGATACGAGATAATAAACGTAATTAATAACCGTAAAAACAAGAAGTAAGAAACGGACAAAAGAAAGTAGTACATAAAAGCAAAAGGAGTGCGAAAGCGAAAGCAAAAGCGCACGCTCAGACATAAAACGGGATGTTTTGTGAACGGGAAAAGAATACCCATAACTGTAATGGTCAGTTATTAAAGATTGTCATGCAAACCGTCGCTGGCACTATGGGGGAGCTATATACATAAGTCTGCTTCAAAAGCGTGCCATAGGTGCGTAGCTCCATGCAGCAAAAGGGAAAAGTGTAAACTTTGTGCCATAGTTGTGCCCAGTTGCCAACTGCATACCGAAAAACGGATGTTTACACAAAGGTGTGAAAATCTGCCCCTAATGCGAACTGAGAAAGATATATGCCCTTGCGTATATATGTAATCACCAACGCAACGCAGCCCTAACAGTGAAAAAGTGTATGCCAAAAGTGTGCTTTAACGGTAACGATGGAAATTACCTACCACATAGGCGAAAGCGTATGTAAAAAGCTGCAATTCAATCGGTTTGGTTGCAGTTGGTGAGCACTCATACACAGGGCGCACGGCTCCGTTGCGCTGTTAGTGACGGGCAAAAAGTTGTACATAGAGTGTGCTGGATAGGTGAATGTCCAGTATGCTCTGATTGGGCTTTAACGCAATCGAAAGCGTGTAAACGTTTTCGGTGGTGCGTTCCTATTTTGGTAGGTCGGGGTTCGATTCCCCGATTGCCTACAATGCGCTATTGCAGAAAATTCCTAAAAAACAGTAATCATGGGAACAATTAGTAGGTATAACAGTGTACAATTTGAGAACTTGAACGCAAACGAGTTGGTAGGCGTAACTTTGGTGTATAAGAGTGTAAACCGTGACGGAGAAACGCATTATTCAGGACTGAATTTTGCCGGTGATGAATACACGCCAAAGGATAAGACACAGGACGAGATTTTCCGCGTGTGGAAGAATGTGGTAGCTACGTTCTGGACTGTGAAAGCGGTGGAAGCTGGGCTGCGTGAAGATAATGGTGGTATTGCATCCAAATTGCGTAGCGGTACACCGGCTGAAATCATAGTGCGTACAAGTGATTGCAAAGTGTCAAAGAAGTGGGATGTTGAGGGAAGTGTATGGAGCCGTATTGGTTTGGTGCCTACAAAGAAAGACCTGGATTGTGCAGCGCGTGATTTTAAGAAGAAAATCCATGCTGCTACAAAAGCGTCTTTCGATGCTCTGAAATTCCGTTTGAACTTTGAAGAAGTAGCCGCAAAAGCTGCTGACTATTATGAAATCTTGGGTGTGAAGCATGATGCTACGGAAGCGGAAATTAAAGCTGCATACAAACAAGCTGCTAAATCTGCTCATCCTGATGCCGGTGGTTCCAATGAAAAGATGCAAGAGGTAAATGCAGCATGGGAAGTTCTGGGAAATGCTCAAAAGCGTGCGGAATATGATGCGCGAATGGCTGCATAAATAAAGAACTGGTAAGTCATAACATATATAGCACGTCTGGAGGTGAATACAGGCGTGCTATTTTTATGGGTAAAACGAACGTGGAAGCGCAGCGTGCAAGAAGTGCGAGTCTTTGTTACCCACTTTAATTGTGGCATGTACTTTTGAGTGCGTGCCATTTTTGTGTCTGATTGTAAATTTTAAAAAATAAAGCATGAAACGAGCAAGAATCCAAAGAACGAGCGTGAAAATCATTTCTACCTCTTGTGCAAGTATGACATTTTATTTGCCTAAATCTCAAAATGTTACTGTGAAGCGGAAAACTGTGTATGATTTATTTAAAGCGTAAATCTATGAAGAAGTATGTTGTGGTATATAAGCGGAAAAAGTATATCAAAGTAGCTACTGCAATTGGTAGTAAATTCTATAGAATCTTGGTAGTTATATGCCTGTTGTTTTCCTGTATTGCGATAAATGCCAAAACTATAAGGGTATTTACAGGAAACATACAGCGCGTGGAGAAGACTGTGAGAATAGATGGAAACACTTACTTCCTAACATTGAAAGATGGTACCATGTACCAACTAGAGGATGAGAAGCAATATAGTATTGTATTGGAGAGTTGGAAATATTTCAAGTTTATAATGATTGATGTGAAAGATAATGGCAAAAAAGAATGATATAGCCAGTTTCTTCTACTATATGTGGAATTGCTGGGATGAGCACGAATGTGCTGTTGCTTTTGAAAAAGCCGAATGTGGATGGAGACATTTATGGAACAAGTGGCGTGAATATAATAGTCAAAATGGTCATTATGGAGCGGTAGAAGAATTTTTTGCCAATTTGGATGACAGGAATCAGAACTTACTCGTAGAGCGTGCACTGGTGGAAATGTACAGCGGTAAAAAACGTATCAAATGAAAAAGATATTCAAAGTAATCGTGGGATGTGTTATTGTTATACTAACATTAAAAGCCTGCCGCTTGAATTATGTGTGCGATGTAGTTGATAGTATTCCGAAAGAAATCCGAGAGCGCATAATTACAGAGCACCCAGAATGCGCCAATATTGATTTGTTGGTGAAATTCTGGGAGACTAAAGGAGATTCCCTTGTTTCTGAAATTGCTAAGGAACAAATATATGACTGTGAACTTACCGAGTATTTGAAACTCCATCCTGAAGAGAACAATTAATATCAAGACAATAATGGAAACAAAAGTGTGTAAAGAATGTGGTCAGAGTTTGCCCAAATCAAATTTTTCTAAGAACAAGGCAACCAAAGATGGGTTGGCAAACTATTGTAAGAAGTGTGACAAAGAAAGAAGACGCAAATCCAGTGGGGGCATAACTCAACAAGGAGTAAAAGCTACTCTGAAAATGTCTGACTTTGATGACAACATGTTGTTTGCTGAATTGCGTAGACGTGGATACACTGGAGAATTACGTTATTCCAAAGTAGTAAATATATAGGTATGTACACAAGTTATGGCTGGGAATTGACTAATCTTTTGCAGGGACAAGATGAGGAATATCTGCTTGAAGTGTTAACGGAAAATTACAGACGTTTGAGAGATGTGCCAGATCATCTTATTGTGACATTGCTTGAATACCGTGGTTATACTGGAAGATTGATAAAAAGTGAAAATTAAAATAAAGAAGTATGATACCAGAAATTATTGAACAAATGCGCAAAGAGTTATACGATACTAAATTGTGCATCTCTGATTTCGAGAAGTATGATTTGAAAACTCTTGAAAAGACCAATGAGCCATTTTTTTGGTTAGTGCGCACACACGGAACACATTTGTGTTTTATTGGCCCCAGTGTAGAAAGTCTTTTTTCGTCAGAAAGTAACCGGTTTGCAATTATGAAAGATTCTCATGCTATTATTGCAAGTATTGTTTATTGGGACGATTTGGACTATAATAAGTATTTTTATTGGGATGGAGCACAGCTTCAGAAAGTATCCAAGGATAAGGTTATTTCAATATTCAATAATATTTGGGGAAGCCGGATACATCAACTTTCCATTCAATACCCTGAAGAGTATGCAGCCATAAACAAACCATTGGAATTAAAAATGTCCCCAGAAATATCAGAGCGTGTAAAAGAGGTCAAGAATATTGCTTCGGAATTGCAAGATTCAAGTTTTGAAGATTGCTTGAAAAGTCTACAAAAATGGGTGAGATTTGCCGTTAACCAACATATTGAAATATATGGTGATTTTGCGAAAAATAGCTTTGGATTCTCTGAGGTGGTAAATGGCAAACGCAAAATTTGCGGCGGGATAATTATGTCCCCAAATGCGACTGAAAGACGTTGGAGTATTCATACATAAAACTGTTGTAATATGAAGTATTCAGTAAATCCTAATCTCAATGCTGTTATGAATAGTATTGAGAAACTATTGTTATCCAAAGGAAAGGATAAGCAAGAGAGTATTCAAATTATTAAGAGGTATATAAAATCATTTCCTAAAGAACCGGATTATAACTTGGCACAACATGGAGGTATGCTTGTTTCCCCTTATGATGTGAGAGAATTGAATATTAAATGCGGTTATAGTGCTGTTGTTCAGAACAGAATCTCTGATGGGAGAGTCTGGAATGAATACTTGCTGCGGGTAGGAAGAGTTGCTAAGGAACTTTTAAAAGCAAACGAACTATGAAAGTTATATCAGAAATTTCACTTCGAGATTTCAAATTTTGGAGTGGGGGTGAGGATCGGGCAAAGAACTGTACCGATGAACAACTGGATAAAATTGAATCCATAATGGAGAGTGCTGCTCCTGAAAGTGGTTGGACCGATGATGACATAAATAATTTCTTTTGGTTTGACTTTGATACAATTGCAGACTGGCTTGGATACAAGGATGGAGAACATTTTGATGCAGGAGTTAGTGAAGATGATGTGAAAGAAGCGCAAGATTGGTTTGACGGTATCACAGACACCGAAGATATGATTGATATAGCCAGCCTTGACAGAGAAGACTATATTTCTACAGATGAAAATGGGGAAGAAGAATTTGATGAAGATCTTGTTTACTATGACTTTTCAAATTGGTGGAACAATATGGATGATATTGAACAAGTGAAAGAGTATCGTAAGCACGAGTAAAGTGTTATGGTAGAAATCCGGGTTCGATTCCCGGAACACTACATATATTTGTTGTTTCCATGTGTGTTGTTCGACATGTTTTTGTTTGAAGGGTGGCGCGATCAGAATGTTATTGTTCTGGTTGCGCCTTTTCCTTTAAAGTTAAAGCGAGTTAATATTCAAAAAGTGGACAACTATGGACACCATCAAAAAACTATTCGATAATAAAAACAAAAAGAAATATGCAAAAGGAATTGTTAGAAATAGAATTTCGTTATCATGACAGACCGATAGGTAGCTGCCCAGCTACTTCTTGTAGTAAGACAATTGCCATAGGTATATTTGATACTTTGGAAGAAGCAGTCAAAGCTGGTAATGAAACATTGAAGGTGTTGTCAGAACATTTCCAAGTAAGATCAGATGACCGATTTAAAGTTCGTGGTTTGTTTGGCACTCCAGATAGACTTGTAACAAATTGTTGTTATACAACTAAAGGGATTGCATATTTTGCAAAAATTACTCCTCTAAAATTTGATGATCTCTCTGAAACTATAGCAGAGACATTTAAAGCATACGATAGATACAGACAATATAGACGTGAACAAAAAAACGATGAATAATATGGATGTAATAGTCTTAAATCACAAAAACAAAGTATCCTTGCAGGTACAGCATGTAGATATTGGTAGTTCTATTGATTTGCATTTTCCAAACGAAAATCAATCATTTGATGCTTTTCAGAAACTTCGTGAAATAGGTGTGAGATGTTTTCATGCTGGTAAAAATGCTCCTTGTGGGGCTTCTGTAATGATGTATTCTTATGGTAATGATAATCTTCAACTTCAAATAAAGTAGTAAAATGGAAGAAAAGAAGTATATAAATATTGATAATATGGCGACACGCCTTTGTCAAATTCTCAAAGATGCACGTGAAAGCATGGTTGATGATAAAAATAAGGATTTTATCATGGAGAACTTTTCGGATGAATATCTGGAAGATTACAGTAATGTAATGGCTTGGCAATTTAATTCTGATATGAAGAAATACTTGCATAATCCGGACCATAGGATCTGTGGTAATTTTAATAACATTGATTATGACTACCCTTATCATATTTATGGAGAGGTTACATACGACACACCTCTTGTAAATGCTATGATTGCTAGGTTAGATGCCGGTGAAGACAGCGAACAAGCTAACGAGGACCGGGACTTTCTTGTTGACTGGTTCTTTGAAACTTTTGGAACATGGGGAATATCCTATAATTTCCAGTCAAATATATCAGAGTTCCTTTATATGGAGTTTAAAAACCAACAATCTTAAATCAATGAAAACAATAACATTGCAACTGTACACTTTTGATGAATTGTCGGAAGAGGTACAAAAAGAAATTATTGAGCGTGAACGCTGGAATATAATGGATCAGTGTATGGAGGCTTACGGTTCAGATTATGTAACGTCTCTAAGAACTTTCGAGAAATTGACAAATACCCAATCATGTAGTTGGAGTGTTAATTATAGCGGATACAATTTTAATTTTAAATATAATAATAATCCCATTTTTGAGTGTCCAATAGATTGCAGTAATGATATTTATGCAGAGGAATTATGTGGTAAACTATTATTTCGATATATCAATAATAATATTATGCCATACATTACACAAGGTAGATATTATTCATCTTCAGGCAAATATATAAATGAAAAATACACTTACAAATACAGACGAAGCCGTATTATCAAATCTGTAGGTGATGATTGTCCACTAACAGGTATGTGTTATGATTTCTACTTGCTTGAACCTATCATCAAATATTATAAAACTTGGTGCAGTTATCCGGACAACTTTTCGCTCACAGACTTAATAGAACAATGCTACGACAGTTTTTTCAAATGCTGGCATGAAGAATATGAGTATTGGGCCAATGATGAAAATGCAATCCGGGAGGAATTACATAACAACCAGTATGAGGACAGGTTGTATTATATGGATGGAAGAGTCTATAGTGGACCGTTAGATGATGTTGCATAATTAAAATTCAAAAAACAATGATACTCAATATAGTAAAAAATGGTACAGATTCTTCAAGTATTTTAGAATGCGTGAGAAAAACTTTCAATAACTCAAAGGTCAGTATTAAAACAGACTATGAAATATCTGTTGATATTGAAGTAGTTGGCGAGGGTGGACTGCACAGTTTGGAAGGACTAAAAGAACTGGAAGATTATTTTAGAGACTATGACATCAGGGTTTGGTAATTTTAAGTGGTCAAGAAATGAACGGAGAACAGATAATACCGCCAATTACTGATCCATTAGGGAAACATTGGCAACAACCTCACAGAAGATTTATTGAACTGGACAATACCCATGCACTTATGAGCGAACAAACGTTCAAGGGATTAAAAGAATATTCTACCTCAATACCCACAGGAAGATACGAAGGTAAAATGTGGAAAGGATTTACAAAAGGAGAATGGTATCTTGTATGGTTCGCTCCTGACATAAATCACAACTTACTTCGTATAGAAAGAAGGATAATATTAATAGTGTAAAATAAAATAAGAAAGGAGTAAAATAATGAGTCATTTTGTAGTAATGGTCATTGGTGATGACGCAGAAAAACAATTAGAAAAATACGACGAGAGTTTGGAACTTCCTCCGTATATAAAACACACAAAGGATGAGCTAGTAGCTTTGAAAAGAAAAGAGATTGAAGATTATCGAAACACTGTATATGCAAAGTATCTGGAAAACAAAGAACTTTATAAACAGGGTTGTGAAAATGAAAGACATATAGAATATCTGGAAAACGAGTTTCCTCAAAAGTTACATTGGAGTGATGAACAAGTATATCAAGATGCTATAAAATACAGTGAAATAGACGAAAAAGGGAACGTTATTTCAACATATAATCCGGATGCTAAATGGGATTGGTATGTAAGAGGTGGCAGATGGGCTGGATACCTCTGGCTGAAAGAGGGAACTGAACCATTGGTACCTGTCAATTTCTCATGGGGATGGAGCGAAGAAGAAAAGCAGAAAGTTATTGATGAAAACAGAGCAGATGTAGCCGTAAAAAAAGACATTGCTAATTTGGATAATATTATACCATTTGCTATTGTTAAAGATGGTCATTGGCATGAAAAAGGACAAATGGGCTGGTGGGCTGTTGTGCTGAATGAGAAAGATGACCATATCTGGGAAGAAGAAGTGAAAAAACTATTAGAAGGACTTTCAGAGGATACTATCATTTCGATTTATGATTGTCATATTTAATATATAACAGATTAGAAATGAGTAAAGAGGAATTGATAAATCAAATAATTGCAATAATTGGATCTGATGATAATTTTGATAATCAAATTTCCGATTATGAACATGTTTCAATGTCGCGTCCAGAAGATTTGATTCAAGATAGGACATCGTTTGAACAGATGGTTTTGTACGCTAATGAAATGATGTATAAAATCGAAAATGTGAGAAATTTGGTATTAAATGAAATAGATTAATATTCAAAGTGGAAAGATATGATATTATTTGAAAACCCACCTACTGTCTATTTTGAGAAAGTAGAAGATTATGAAGAAAAATCGACTCCGTGGAGACGGGTTCCTCCTACATATAAAGGCTCCTCAACAAAAAATGGACGTAACAAGAAGCAAATAAGAAAAGACCGGAAACGAAATAAGAAAAGATAATTATGTCACAAAAATCAATGAAACTCCCAAAACTGTATAGGATCATCGTTGATGTCCAATTTGGAGACATGCTGGACGAATGCAATAAACTGTATGATGGCGAAGGGTATGGAACTGTCTTTACCGATGCGAATGGAGATGCTGTTATTGACTATCTTAAACAATGGGATAGTGATGAATGGACTGACGATGATATTCGCAGCGAAGAACCAAGGTGGGTGAATAATGGCACTGATTCCGTACATCAAAAGGATGGATACACCCTTATTTACAACTCAACTATTGGTGGTGTATATATGCTGTATCGTGAAGCAAATGATGCTGAAATAGAATGGTATAATAACAATTGATATGTATGAAAAATGAAACAAAAATAACTTTCGTAAAATCTCCAGAAGAAGGAGAAATATGTGCTGTATTTGTGAATGAATTTTGGGATAGGTTCAAAACTAAATTGACAAGCTATATGCACATCGGACAACACGCCGGTTGCTCTCCTGACATTCTGAAAAATTGGCCTTTAGCTACTGAACAAGAATATCGGTCATTGTTAGAAGAACTTAACACAATAGGATATGAAAACATCAAAATCATTCAATCAAGAATACATTGAGAAAGCGAAAACGCTAATCCATGAGATCCTCGAAGATAAAAAAGAGTACGATGACTGGACTCAAATCTGTTTTTCCATGCAAAATGCAGTACAAGCTGCGGCTAATATATGGGGAATATCATCAGATGAACAGATTAATAAAATGAGATCCTTTATTACAGAAATGGTTTTTACAGAACTTTCAAATCTCAAACAGTTTGACATAGTGTTTAAAAAGAAGGGGGCACAAGTAGAAAGGTCATTAGACACATTGTATTGCTCAAAATGTGGAAGCAGTGATGTTGAAAAGAGGGTATGGGTAAATCCGAATACACGTGAAATCAGATGCAATGATTCAATTGAGGTGACAGATTGCTGGTGTGGCATTTGTGAAGAGCATGTAGAATTATGCACCCTTTCAGAATTATGGGAAATGTTTGGAGACATTCCGGTCAATAACGATGATGAGATTGAAGAAGACTTTCTCAACTTCCCGGCCGGAACCTTAAAGATTGATGTCTGGCATTGGTTTGATGAACGATGTCCTAACAATTTACACGATGATTTAATGTATTTTAAAAACGATGCCGTATAAATCAGAAAAGACTCGTATCGCTGGAACCCAATATGATAGACGAATAAAGCTCACTCCAGACCAAAAAGAATATATAAAATGGTTGAGAGAAAAGCAATTAATCAGTTACTCTAAACTTGCTAAAATATTTGGAGTGAGCAAGCGTCTTATTCAATTTATTTGTTGCCCAGACAAATATTTGAAAAATAAAGAGAGTTTAAAACAACGTAAAGCAGAAGGGCGATACAAACCTACAAAAGCAGAATGGGCAGCAACAATTCGTGAGCACAGGAGATATAAGGAACAACTCAAAAAGAAAGGAGATATAAAATGAAAGATAAGATTCTTACAATGTTCTTCGACATTAATAGATGGACAAAAGCAATTGAGAAAGGCGTTCTGAAGGATATTCGGAAGAGCGAACTTATCAAACTGACAGAAGAACCAACCAGAATTCGCATGGCAGAAGCTATGTTGAATGGTAAATATCAAATAACACCACCACATATTGCACAAATCCCGAAGGATAACGGAGAGTTTCGTACTGTATATGTCAATGAACCTATTGACCGTATAATCCTAAACATCGCGAACGATTTGTTATTTGATTTAATGCCAGAGATGATTCATCCTGCTTGTAAATCTTATCAGGTCGGTATTGGTTGCGGTAAAGTGGTTCTGGAAGTAAGTCACACAATTGTTGACATGAAAAGTGATGGTTATGTGGGCTGGAAATCTGATTTAAGTAAATATTTCGACACTGTTCCTATCCGGTTTATTGACGCAGCTTTTGATAAGGTAGAAGCTAAGTATGGTCACTCTGTGTTAATTGATGTATTAAGAAAATACTATCATTGCGGATTGTATTTCGATGAGAACAACGAACTGCATGAAAAATATCAATCACTTAAACAAGGATGCGCAGTAGCAAGCTGGTTAGCCAACGTGTTGCTATATAGCCTGGATGATGAACTGTCCCAATTGAATGGGTTTTACGTAAGGTATTCGGATGATATGTTGTTCGTTGGTCCGGACTATGAAAAGGCTATGACCATTTTACAAAAGAGATTGGCCGAAAAATCAATGAATTTGAATCCCAAGAAAGTAGAGTACCTGACTATGGACAAGTGGTTTAAATTTCTAGGTTTCAGCATTAAGGGAAGTATGATTTCTTTCTCTCCCAATCGTCTTAAAACCTTCCAGAAAGAAATAGAATCAAGAACCATCAGAAAACGTGGTATTACGTTGAAGAAGGCTGTGGATTCGGTTAACCGATATTTATATAAAGGCAATGGAGAATATAGTTGGGCGACTCAGACCCTTCCAGTATGTAATGTTCGGGTTGATATTAATGAATTGAATAAATTCGTAATGGATTGCCTTAGAGCCGTTGAAACTGGGAAACATAAAGTTGGTGGCCTTGGCTATGTTAAGGATAAGCCGGATGGTTGTGTTGTTAGAAGTATTGGTCGGAACGTAAAGGCTAATCGAAATAAATCTAAGAGTAAAGAAATTGAAGGTTATTTGACAATAGGTTGTATGCAGAATGCTATTTTGACCAGAAGAGCAGCGTACAATACTTTAGTGGCAATATTGTAACTACAATCTGAACACACAGTAAATGAATCCGAGGAACAAGTGTTTAATATCCAGATTATATATTAGGTGCCCCGATTCTATCCTTGAAGGATTACATCCTTCAGTATCTACTCCGGGCACCATATAATCATCTGGATTATATCAATGAAGATAAAGAGATGTGCCAATTGTTATGAGGATTTTTATCAAGTAGCACAGCAGGCAAGTTCAAGAAGATATTTTCATATTCTAAATTTGAATGATTGATCATTTCACCGGAGGTTACAAGGCTATATAGCCTTTCACCTCAGGTTCTACGATCAAGTCATATTTAGAATTATCATAAAAATAAAGTAATGTGCCGATTATTTGAGAACTTGTAAAATAAATGAAATACATCAAAAGTTATCCAAGGAATACATTTGTTTACTGTTCCGGTGAGCAGCTTCCTGGACCTATGAGTCGATAACTCATCTGCTCCAGGAATATCCAACCGGAATACATCTATTGGGTAAAGTAATGTATCAGTATTATGAGGATAACTATTTAGCACAGAAATGTAATTCAAGAAATATCATTTATATAGCTGGTTATATATCAGGAAGGACCGAGTACTAATTGTCCTGGTCCGTTCCTGATCACACCAGCTCTAAATCGAATAAGTATAGAAATGTGCCAATATTTTGAGAATTACAACTTATTACTTAACACAAAGTTTACAGTCTGGGATTTAGTAATTTAACATACTGGACAAGATATGATGCCCGCGTGATGACGGTCATCCTATGTATGACCTAGGATTACGCGGGCATTACTTGATACAGTATATATCATAAACATATAGACATGTGTCACGCTAAATGGGGGCTGTTTTATAAGTAACACAACTTTCATTTATACAAGAACCTTGCGTTTAACAACTATCCGACAATTACGCCGGCATCTACGGTTTTATAAACCTTTATTCCGGCGTATTCTGGATGTTAATATCAGGCTTTTAAAGAAATGTGTCAAAGGTTTGAGTATAAAATCAAAAGTAAACATTATGAAAAATATTTATCAAGAATCAATACAGGCTGTAGAGAACGGAACCAAGTTTAAAGTAGATTTTAAAACACGAAGTTTCAAACTTAATGGCCAATATATTATACAGAATTCGCAGTATGAGGGAGACTTAGGTGTGGAATTATGCGCTTCTCTTGATGAGTTTCTGTCTAATGTAGAGCATTTATATACTCGATATAAACATTCTATTCCATCAACAATGAGTGAATGTAAAAGCCGAAAATACTTTAAGGCTTTGTCTGATAAAGATTTGGAGGATGAAGACATGTTGTTTGGAGTTGGTCGAGATATAGCACAAGTCGAATTGGAATTATACATTCTCTGTCAAATAATATTGGGTATAGGTTGGGATGCTAATAAAATGGGTAAATGGTTTTGGCAAAGCAACAAAGATAGAGATTTAGTAATTCTCAAAAACTGGGTTACAGTAGAGAAATAAATAATCAGACTAAAAATTAAATTATTAATAAGTTATGAAACAGTTAAAATTTGAATGTCCTGAGTGTGGTACCGAGTTTACGCTTACAGCTAATCAAACCAAAGCTAAGGAGCGTATTGAAGCTCTAAAGAAAGCTGGTGTTGATGTTAGTGAGCTTTTTGCAATGCAAAGTGCAGATGGTTTGGAGTATATAGCCTCAAAAAGAGATGGTGTCATTAGTATCTTGGAAGAAGATGATCCAATCTTCCAGGCCATTATAATTCAAGGCACAATTCCTAATCGGCAATTATTCAGACGTTGGGTAATGGCACAGATGTTCCGCATAATTTATATAACTACCAATACCCACGGTGCTTATAAGCCGATTGGAGTTTCAGAGGTGATTCGTAATATGGGATATGAATATCAGTGGAAGATGCTAAATAACGAGTTGTACGCCCAGCACAAAATGATGCAGAATGGTGATGTCGATAATTTCAGAGATCGAAATCGCTGGTTCAACAAAAGAGTGGTATTAGATATGGCAAAAGACTATATCGAGAAACTCAAAAAGAGATTTGAGAAGTTGAAATTGAGAAAATGTAAAGGGGTACCGTATAAACGTATCAACGGCCAAAACATTTTCGTTGATGATTTTGATAAAAAAGTAATCAAGCCATTGTTGTTTGCAGTACATAAAATACAACATGCCGAAAACACTTATGAACTTTGGCATTCGGTGCAGGAGTTCAATAAAAGGCGTATCAAAATGCATTGGGGTACTCCTCAAAATGCAGCATGGCTAGATGCTTACAAAGGAGCTGGAGCGTTCTTTACAATGCAGAACATGATTCGTTTTCATAATTGCGTTATCATTGATGACAATGGAAAAACATTAAGTAAAAACGCGTCCCTTGCTTTTTTGAATAAGAAGGCAAAGTTGTACGAGAATAGAGAAGGTTGGCGTTTGATTGGTATGTTGAAGAAAACGCTGGATGACAACAACATTGATGTGGTTGCTAAAATGAAGGAATGGCGTAAATAACTTAATCAAGGCAGTTTTCATAAACCAGTTTAGGTACATTTCCTCTGGTTTATGAAAATAAAATTAGAAAGATTGATTATGAGAAACGATATAATATTCAAACGTTCCGTCCAATTTCGGGACCAAAATAAAAACAGTTGGACTGTAGATTTTGAGGTTTATAAAGAAGAATCTACTCGTATAAACCGTGAAACATTGCAAAAATTTAAACAAAGTTTCAGCGTTTCGGTATGTGGGGCTGGTGGTATGAGTGCTGGGCAATGCTACGATCATATAAATCCTCGTACAGAAGGACAAAAGAAACTTTTGGAATTTTGGAACAAATATCATCTAGGTGGTATGTCTGGCGGTACAGTTCGTCAAGATGAATATTTAAACGGTGAGCAATATGTTAACGATTACAATTACTTTGTGGAGTTGTTTAAAACATATAATGAGCATTACCGTGAACAGTTTGATGATATTTCTTTTCAGATTCTTGTTAAGAATTTTAATATTAGTGACGCGGCTATAATACAGGTGAGAAATGTGCTTTATGAGAAAATGAGGAATAATCCCATTCAATATATCCTTGGATTGTCAAACAAATACTTCCATACATCTTCAGACTACAACGTAAAATGTTTCTTTCTTGCTATAAAAGGCTTATATGTAGATAATGGATATAAATATGGTAATGGCTGGTTATACAGTCCGCTTCCAGATAATATTGAAGAGATCATAAATAATATTTGTGACCTTGTTGAAGAAGAAGAAACTGCGTTAACAGAAGAACTGGAAGCGGTTTTTGACATGGGTAAAGAAGGGTTTATTGCCACAAAAGAAATCATCCAGCAAGTAATGGATTTACGTGAATGTGACGAAGATGAAGCCAAACGCTTTGTTGCATTGGGAGTACATTTGGGATGTACATTCGGTGATTTGAATGATACATTTGAAGAATGTTCCTATGGTGAACAACTATACTGTGCAAATGGTATTGATTATTATATTGGCACGGAAGATGAACTGACCAATATAGCTAATGATATAGTATATAAAGATGATGAATATGCGTATTTATGGCGTGAATCTGTGGCGGCTCAAAGAACTACTGATTCATTGAGTGATTGGTTGGATTCAATCATAAATGAGGATGGTTGGTGCTCTGTGCTAAATCATTGGGATGGACGCTATGAGGAATATAAAATTGCCGGAGAATATATTTGTGTTTGTAGGTCATAAAATATTGAATTATCATGGAATATATGGAGCATTCTAATTTTTACGCCATGTGTGATAAAATTAGAAAAATGGAAGCTAGAGAATTACATTTAGCATTGGAAGCTCATGGTGGCGAATTTGTCTGGATTAATGATGAAAACGATGAGGAAGAATTATATGACCCGCCTATAATCCTAGTCAACCTGAATGACGGACCTATGGATGTCGTGATCCATAAGGTATGGTTGAATGACGGATGCATTGAATTATCGGCTTTTGATAACGAATGGGGCAACCAGGTAGATATTGAACTGGAGGATATTGTTCCTGGACACCTTGCATATCTTATAGAGTACATGCCTATCACCGACAAGGTAAAATCTGTGGCAATAAATAATGATTAATATGGGGCACAAAAAGACGATTGATTATTGGAGACACCCGACCAAAAGGGAAATCAAGTTCGGTGAGGGAGCTATTCATTGGTTAACAGTGGATATTGAGAAAGTTCAGAAGTCAGACGGAAGTTTGAAGAAATGGTTTATTCATACAGACGGACTAAGGTACAATCGACCATAGTTAAAGTGATGTCTGTAAAGCAAAGGCTGTTCTAACAAAATAGAGCAGCCTTTTGTGTTAAACAATGGTTAAAGTGGACAACTATTCACACCATATAAAACAATAAAATCTATTCACATTAAAACAGTAATAAATATGCCATTGAAAATTGAGAATATCAAGTTGGCAGGAACCAAGTTTGATGGTCGCGCTAAGTTGTCCCCAGAACAACGTCAGGCTATTCAAATTTTGGCCCGTGAAGGATATAGCCAAAGAAGGTTGGCTGCTATGTTCAATGTTAGCAAGCGGCTTATACAATCTATACTATCTCCTCCTGTTCGCAAGCACTCTAAACAATATCCAACAGAATATTGGACAGAGTTAAAACGGAAGTATCGAAAAAAGAAAATTGATTTATACAAAAATGGAAAGATCAAATTTAATAACAAGCTGAAAAATAAATGAAACGCAAGCGTATCAAGTATGTAGCTAACATTGATTTCGACTATCGTTCAATTACTGATGCAAAGCAACATATAAAAATATTCTTGAAATCGCTTCTTTCGCAAATAGGGTTACAATCAGGAATAGACTATATCGTAACAGCTAACCATTTGCGAATTAGACATGTGAAAAATATTACAGGAAAAATAACTACCACACTTAAAGAGATATTCCCAGTATTCAATTTTTATTGGAAGACTCCAAGACTATTGGTGTGGTTCTAAAATCAATATTAATAATAATTTACAAGTATGGAAACGTATTCTATTTCGGTTTTAGGAGCCGACAAGAAACAGTATGAAATCGCAGATTTCAGAGCAAGAGGTATGAATTATGCTAATGCTATTGGTATTATCGTAGAAACAGAATTTATGAGTCGTGTTTTGGCGTTTGACACTTGGCAAGAACAATGGGGAAATACTGATAGGATCTTAACGGAAGAGCAGAATGAATCCGTTGCTATGCAAACTTTCTCCGGACTTGATCTAACCAAACGTATTGTAGAAGCACAAACTGATATTGATGGAATGACTGCCGCCAAACGCTGCTGGAACTATCAAAAAGGTGGCCTCCAGTGGTATTTGCCTTGTTTGATGGAGCTAGGAGTGCTTTGCGCATATCATGATGAGATAAACAAAGCAATGAAAGAAATTGGATGTCCCGATGAATGTTTACTTCCTACAGAAGATTCTGATGAAACCTGGGTTTGGAGTAGCAGTGAGTACAGTCAGTTCAGCAGCTGGAGCGTGAACTTTAGTAATGGCAACTTCTACGGCTACAACAAGTGCAACAGTTACATGGTGAGAGCGGTTGCAGCATTTCAGCCTTCGCCGAGCCTGTTGACAGGCGAGGCAAAAAGTAACGATTGTCTGCATAGTGACGAAGCTCTTATAAACATGTTACGTGAACGTGGTTATAAAGGCGAATTGACTAAGACCTTGACTATTTAATATTATCGCCACCCATATTTGATATGGTATGGGTGACAGAATATTTTTGACACATGGAAACATTTAAAAAGATTATAAGACAATATGCACAAAGCGAAGTGTGTATGGGAGAATTGTTAGCTAATATTTCGGCAGATGGCATGTCTATTGAAGATGCTTTTGAATTGTATATAAAAGCTATGAACTATGCTGAAAAAGATGAATTTTATCAATTAGCTGACGGAGAAGTGAAACTATTAACAGCTAAGAGTGAAGATGACAAACAACCTTTAAAACAATTGTTAGATTCGCTAAATATGTCCTAATATATAAAATTGAACATGAATAAATACTATTTTATAAATATTGGTGCTGAAGTAATATGGCACCCTGAAAATAGTGACGAGCAGAAAGTTGTGCAAATATGCACCTCGGTTTCTTATCCTGTTGAAAATGACACATTAGTTTCTCTAATTTTTTCTGATAAAAAAGGGAGTGTAAAAGTAAAGGCCGACGAATTAACTCCAAAATTGACTGACTTCAATCAAGGGTACTGGTGCGCACTTCAAGATGCAATAAGTAATGGTGCCTCTGATATGGTTATTCAGGAAATGCTACGCAGTGCCGGATTTACATACTGGGAATGTTACTGGCATATACAAAATTCTGATTTTCAGTCAGAAAAAATATGGTCGATTATTCGTGGGATGTTTTGCCAAAATCCAGATTATATTGATTGGAATGGTGCTGATTATCCAATAAAAACGGTAGTAATCTTTGAAAATACTCCTGATGAAGAAAAGGTGACTGTATCTGTAGAACGGTTAGCGCGACAATTATTAGATGATATGGGTAATTGGAGTACACGAGAAGCAGAATTTGTAGATGAACAGATTTATTTCTATCTGGATGAAGATACCTTTAATATGCCTGATGAAGATATTGTAGAATACTTGGAAAAACAATGAAATTACTTTATATAGATTTATTTTGTGGTGCCGGTGGAACCAGCACAGGGGTAGAAAAAGCCCGTTTAGAGAATGAACAATGTGCTAAGGTAATAGCATGTGTAAATCATGATAAAAATGCGATTGCAAGTCATGCTGCTAATCATCCGGACGCTCTTCATTTTACAGAAGATATTCGTACACTAAATTTATCTCCTTTAGTTTCCCATCTACAAAAATGCAGAGCTGAATACCCTGAAGCATTGATAGTTTTATGGGCTTCGTTGGAATGTACTAATTTCTCGAAAGCTAAAGGTGGTCAACCACGAGATGCAGATAGTAGAACACTTGCAGAGCACTTGTTTCGGTATATTGAGGCTATTAACCCAGACTATATTCAAATTGAGAATGTAGAAGAGTTTATGTCATGGGGAGATTTGGATGAGTACGGTAAACCCATTAGTCGTGATAAAGGTAAATCTTATTTGAGATGGCTGGATAACGTAAGGTCTTATGGCTACAAATTTGAACATAAAATATTAAATTCAGCAGACTATGGGGCTTACACTTCTAGGAAGAGATTTTTCGGAATATTTGCGAAAGGGAGTTTACCTATTGTTTTTCCAGAGCAAACCCATTCTAAAAAGCCAGACCAAAAATTAAAGAACTGGAAGGCAGTACGAGAAGTGTTAGACTTTGATGATGAAGGAAAAAGTATTTTTGGTCGGAAAACACCTTTAGTAGATTCTTCTTTATTAAGAATTTATGCAGGACTTATTAAGTTTGTAGCAGGTGGGAAAGATGCCTTCATGGTTAAGTATAACTCAATGAGTAAAGCTGGAAAGTACAATGCTCCGGGAGTTGAGGATCCATGTCCAGTAATATCTACTCAAAATCGACTTGGTGTTGCTTGCATAAACCGTTTAAATATTCTAACCGGAAAAGCATTTATTTCTGTTCATTATGGAAATGGATTTTGTAAATCTGTAGATGAACCAGCACCAACCGTAACAACAAAAGACCGATTTTCATTAATTTCTTCTGTGTTTATTGACCAACAATACGGAAACAGTAAGCCTTCTTCACTGGATAAACCACTAGGCTGTATTACTGTTAATCCCAAATATAGCCTTGTAAGCTGTAAACCTTGGATTTTAGATACAAATTTTAAGAATGTTGGCACAAGTATAAATCAACCGGCACCAGTAATTACCGCAAACCGTAAATGGCATTACTTGATGAATCCTCAATTTAATTCTGCTGGCGGATCTGTAGATAAACCTTGTTTTACGTTAATCGCTAGAATGGATAAGATGCCGCCATATTTGATTGAAGCATCTGGAGGGGGAGAGCTACCTGGCTTTATTAAGATGTTTCCAGAAGGATTGGTATATGAGATATATGACACAGATAGTGATGTAATGAAGAAAATAAAGGAATTCATGGCCATGTATGGAATTTCCGACATAAAAATGAGAATGCTAACGATTCCAGAGTTGAAACGTATTATGGGATTCCCAGAAGATTATATGCTAATAGGAACAAAAGCAGAACAGAAAAAGTATATAGGAAACGCCGTAGAAGTTAATATGGCACGAGTTCTTTGTGAGGCATTATGTAAAATATTAGTAACAATGCAACGTAAGGTTGCGTAATTTAACAACAATAATATGGAAAATTTAAAATTTAATGTTGGGGATAATGTGAAAATTGTCTCTAATGATTTGCAACCGGCAATGGTTGGTAAAATTGGTCGAATAAAGAAAGTGTATCCATCATTTTCTGAAGATTCAGATAACAATGTTCAGCCTTCTTACTTTTATCGCGTTGAAGTTGGAGGAGCTGTTTTAAAAGGTGTGGCTACCAATAACGATTTAGAAAAAGCATAACTATGATGAAAATATTCAAAGAAATGAAAGGTAAGAAGTATATTGTAATAGCTTGGATTATAATTGCTTTTCAGTTATTGTTACCAATTAAGTGGTGGTATTATATATCCAAATTCATAGGCTGTAGCAATATTCTTTATTTACATATAGCTTTATCGGTTATAGGTATTGCTATGCCCATAATATTTATAATTAAAAACAGAATATGTAATGAGAAAATATCGAGTGACGATTGATCTGGATGCTTTTGAAATAGTGGTTTCGGCTAATAATAAAGCCGAAGCCAAAAGAAAAGCTATCGAGAGACTTCAAAGAAAGAAGATCACTTCCCTGATTCGTAAATCTTGGCCTAACAACAAGAAAGAGGTGTATGTTGATGAGAAGTAATTTGAAAATCAAAAGGAGATATGAGCAAAGATAATATTACAGAATCTGTGAATACCTGGGAAGATTTCTATCAAAGTCGTGTCTGTAACAACAGTTATGTGAATGTGTTTTGTAAAAAATACAACCGTTTTATAGAAGAAATAATTATCAATATACAACAAATATCCTACGACCTGAAAGCACCTCTTATCTTAAAAGAGGAAGGATGTGGAATAGGTACTGTAAGCCTTGCTATTTCGCAAATAGGAGAGAGGTTGTTTAATTCTTTTAGATTAACCAGTGTTTCTAATACAAAGAAAATTTCAAAAGTTATCTTCTCAGACATCAATATTCCTATGTTGGATTTATGTTGCAAGAACACACTCTCAATATCCACGGATAATTACTTAGGAAAAGTCCCATTGTTTTATGTTAAAGAGAATATTTGTGAACCTAAGTTTTTTGAATCATCTACAGTAGTGGTAACACATGGGGTCTTGGAACACTTTTCAGATGTAGATATAACAAGAATCATGTCAACATATAATAATGATAAGGTTTTGTTTCAAGCTCATTATGTTCCAACTAGCCAATACACATCTCCTTCTTTTGGAGACGAACGTTTGCTGCCTATAGATTACTGGATCACATTAGTAAAACCGGATTATTATCTTCTTGATAATGATGGTAAAGATTTGTATATGTTTAAAACTAAACCGGCACCGACAAGAAGATAAAAGAGTCTATAAATGATAAATTTTGAGAACATGGCAACTAATGTTAATAATGCGGAAAGATTAAGAAGTTATTTTCTTTCTCACAAACAAAGGGAAAATATTATCAATGTATGTAGAGCACGCCCAAATTGGGACGGTTGTGACTATTGCGACTTATATTCAGGTTCAGGACTTCCATGTTGGAAGCAAGATGATAAACATAATTGTTGCAAATTAGAGGAAGTCAAAACAAAAAACAAGGAGGATAAATGAATGTACTTGAACATTATGTAACCGAGATTATCGGTGAGCCATATTATGATGATTATGGTAGTGGAAATTATCATTGGTGGCTGAAAGTGAAAGCTTTATGTTATGGAAGCGAGTGCGAAACAACTTTAATGTTTGATAGTAAAGAAGAAGCTCTTGCTATCAAAAAGGGTTATACGTTCTTATCTTAATATGAGTGAAATAGAATTTAGGATAGCAGAGATATTGGGACGGTCTGCGATTGAAAATGATATGGAAGTCCCAAAAGATGTTCAACAGTTGGCACAAGCTACAAGATATTTAGCAACGCAACTTAGAATAATTTGCAAAACAGAGATCGGTGATGAAAAAATAGCTGATGTTATATTGAAGCAAGCTATTGATATTTTGAAGTAAAACAAAATAGTAATGAATATGAGAACAATAAAATTCAGAGGTAAAAACTTATATAATAACGAATGGATATTTGGTGACTTGATTCAGTACGAAAGTGGTGAAATGGCTATTTTCAGCAAGAAACTTTCCCAATATGGATACGAAGCTACTGAAATGTTTAATAGAAGTAAGGTCATTCCCGAAACCGTAGGTCAATTCACCGGGCTACTTGACAAAAACGGAAAAGAAATATATGAAGGGGATATTGTTGAATGGTTATTCTTTTCCCATGGCTGTTATGGAGAACAAGAGCACTATTTGAAAGGTTGTATAGAATGGCATCAAGGTGGGTTTATTTTCAATGTTACAGAAAATGATTCTGAAAATGCTGGTTTTTATGCAATTAGTGATTTGAATACAGATACAGAAAGTGATGTTAAAATATTAGGCAACATCTACGATAATCCATATTTAATCAAGGAGGAATAATCATGAAGAAAATAATGTTTAACGATAAATTTGGCTTAACCCAAGCCGTATTAGATGGTCGAAAGACTATGACGAGAAGAATAATCAAATGTCCAAGAACTTTTAGGGGAGAATGGGTCGCAGGATTCAATATACACAGACGCCATTCTGACAAAAAGATTGTTGATTGGCCTTGTATGTACGATGCAGATGAAAGAGAGTTTGATATGGGCGAGATATTGCCGAAATATAAACTTGGTGAAGTTGTTGCCATTGCGCAAAGCTACAAGGATGTTGACCGATTTCATAGAAAGGGGAAAAATGCGGATTACTTAGAATACTTGGATTCTATATTGCCTGAACTGAAATTATATCCCGGTTGGGGAAATAAGATGTTTGTTAAAGCCGACCTAATGCCCCACCATATCAAAATTACCGGGATCAAGGTTGAACGCCTACAGGACATTAGCGATGAAGATTGCTTGAAAGAGGGGATTATTCATGTGTCAACTTTTCTTGGACAAAAAATATATCATACCCCACATGTAAACGGATCTTACTTGTCAACGAACGTAGCCCAAGAAGCTTTTGCCTACTTGATAGACAAAGTATCCGGCAAAGGTACATGGGAAGAAAACCCATTTGTGTGGGTGTATGAATTTAAGCTGTTTGACTAATAACAGAATAGAAATGAAGATAAGAATAGGAAAATCTTTTGATAAAGAAACAAATGAAGTCTTTTATCAGCTACAATTTAAATTGGATGGAGAACGGACCTATAACGCATATTCTTATGATGTTTTTAAAGAGGAATCTGACGCAAAAGAAGCTCTTAAAAAACATCTAAATGGTGAACGTGAATACACTTATTTTGTGAGTGCTGAAAAAGTTAAAAGAACAATTAAAGGAAATCGCGTAGATGTGAAAAAGGTGTTGGCATTTCATGTAATGTCAGCTAAATCAGATTTACCCGGTTCTCGTATTTGGGTGAAAATTAACTAATAAAAAGATAGTAATTAATATGGGAACATTTATTTTTAGACTATGCATTGATAATACACTTTGCTTAGTTACCGCTTTTGATAAAATAGAAGCAGAACACATGTTGGAGAAAAACAAAGGCATCATCTCAAAGGCCGAGTATTATTTTGTTGGGGTAACGAGCGGGGTGATTACTATTAGTAAAGATGGAAATTTAACTTATTAAATATCGTAAATGAGTAAAAAGAGAATTACAGATGACCGTAAACAGCTTTTAATACGGTATAAGATAGATGAAAAAGGATGTGTCTCTTTTATAGACCCCTGCTGCGATGAAATTCCAGTTTGCCTTTTCGGTAAGATAATGGAAGCTATATCAAATGTAGAACAAGAATGGAATTGTAGAATTGCTAATAAAGTCGACTCTCTTCTGCCTAATATTACATTCGAGAAACCAACACTCAGATAAGAATAAATATGAAATTCTGTGATTTACCGATTGATACTCGACAACGATTAAATTGCGAACGATTGAATTTACATAATCGTTCAATCAACAGTGCATACGAGGTGTTATTGTATAATCAACTTGGTACTCGTTATTTTCATGCAAGACGTCATCAAAATTCGTGGTATGATGATAAAGGTAACTATATGCCGTTTGGAGGTGGTTCTGAATGGACGCTGCAATATGGATGTATAGGTTTCTCTCGTAAGAAGCAAGTAATGGGTTACGATTATGTATTATGTCGTGGCAAGACCTATTCTAAGTCTGCAAATGGGACAATTATTCCAGCTGCTGTAAAAACAAAGAAGGAAGTTTTGAGTATAGCAAAAGCGATTGGAATATTGAAAACATTGGTTTAATTAAAGTTGATATACAATATGGGTAAAACAAAAATTAATGAAATAAAGAAGTGTGTACAATGTCCGCATTGTACAATTCTTCCAGACCCAGAACCGTATGATTGGTTTTGTGACGATGACGTAAAACTCTTCTGTGAAAAATTAAAAAGGACAGTAGCCGCTGCACTTCGACCCTACGAAAGTGACGAAGTTGATATTCCCAGTGATTGTCCTCTGGAATAAAATATAATAATAAGAAATATGAACGAAACATTGGAACAACAAATTAAACGTCTGGAATTCTGTCGTGATTGCATTGACCAGTCTTATAAAGCTGGGAGAGATGAATACAATCGCCTTGAACGGATGATTGAAGAATTGAAAGAAAAACAAAAATAAGAAAACACATAGAAGAAAGAAATGATTATGGAAGTAAATAATGGAATAATAATTAATGGAGTTTTGCATGAGTTTGTCATACCGAGCGAATCCCCTTGTTTAGAGTGTTCTTTAAAGAATGAGTGTGGTACTTATTTAGGTGATAGGTTGTATTCAGATCCATGCGATGTTTTTAATTCATGTAGTGGAATATTTGTAATACGTGCCAAAGTAAAGATAGAAACGGAGGATTAACTATGGGATTTACAACACCTGTGTTTATACTCAAAAACACACCGGAGCTTCGAGATAAGTTAGTTCGTTTAGGGTATAAAATAGGATATGAAAGGTATATAAACGATGATTTTTTAGCGACAGACAATGATGAGATGTTTGGAATTGATGTTCCATATCCTCCTGAACAATGTAATGGGTATATTCATTGCGGAACTAATGAGGCTTTGTTCCTTGCCATAGCCGCATTGAGAGACGATACTGACGATTCACAATGGTTTGTATATCCTCCTGAAAATATTTGGTTTATATGCGATGACGATGACATCAATTATGCACGAGAAAATATTAAAGATAGTGTACAGGCGGCATGGTTCCATTGTAGTCATAAGGCAACGGTGAAAGAGCTTATAGAACATTTTAAATCTGTTTAGAGAAATGAGTTATGATTTTTTAGGAGACATAGATCGAATAGGCATGGATACCTACAAGCAAGGTGAAGAAGATGCCAAGAAAAGAGCTATAGAAATTCTGGCTTCTGTTTTAGAGAATTGGGTACATGGTGGTGATGCAGACTGTATCATTGCCGAATTTGAAGAAGAACTAATGAAAAAATGATAACGATATGGCACAGTTTACAACACAAGTTGCAACAAGCATAGAGCAGTCGCAACAATTAATAGAGCTAGGTGTAAAACCTGAAACAGCAGATTTGGTATATCGCTGTACAAAATCAAGCACTGATTCATTGGAATGGGAACTACAATTGTGTCCACCATCACTGGAAAACATAGACAACAATGACATTCCAGCATGGAGCTTGGTCCGGTTACTTGAACTGCTTCCTTATGAGATTCCTTGCGACAAACCAAATGTTCTTCACCATCCAGAATTGATTAAGTATGAGGCTGGATATAACTTCTCCGTATGTAGATATACCGTAGATTGTTTTGCCGGTACCCATATCGAGAACAGCCCTTTTGACAGTTGTGTGTCTATGATTAAGTGGCTTATTGCAAAAGGGTATTTTAGTAAAGAATATTTGTCTAATACAGATTAAAAAAGAAACGAGGATACCTGTCACGTATCCTCGGAAAGACTAGTCTTTTAGCGATAATGACACGGTAGTCTTCTGCAATGTTCTGTCACGTGTTCCCATTTACCAAACCGAAATCTGTAATAGGAACGAACATGCACAGGTTTATCGCCACAACACTGGACTGTTTTGCAGTTTTGAGACAGAGCCTCATTCTAACAGTTCTAAAAAGAATGAGGTTGTCTATTAAATATGTTAAACATATTTCTTAACCCTAAGTTTGCCCTCTGATTTGGTTTATATATCAAAGATGCTGAAAGGGGTTACAAATATACAACATTTAATTTTTTGATAGAGAATATGAATAAAATTAGCATGTGTGAAACTAAATAAAAAGGAGTGCGATATTCCGCACTCCAGCTAAGATAAAAATAATCAATTGTAAGAGGTCTTGCCTCGCTTGACCACCCGTGCAAATTTTGTGATAGCCTTGATTAAGGCTGCTGATTGTCGTAATACTTGGGCAATAGCATACAGAACAATAGCAACCCTTACCTCTTGGTAATCAACGGAATTTGCCATTAAAAGAGTAGCCAACATGATATTCATTATCATAGTTGGCTACAAATTTAATAATAATGTGTATAATCGAATATAATCGTATTTAAATAAATGAACAAAGAAAGGAAAGGTAGATTCAACGATGTTATTAGTTCCCTGGAAGAAGCGAAGGGAGAAGTGGAGGACATCTTAAATGAAGAACAAGACTCTTACGATTCTCTCCCAGATGGCTTACAAATGTCTTCTAGAGGAGAAAAGATGCAGGACTATATCGGCTTGATGGAGGACTGTATAAGCAAGATAGATAAGGTCGTTGGGTTTGTGGAGGAGAAAATTATAAAGAAAAAATAGGTATTATTTGTGTATATCAAATACATTGCTTATTTTTGTTGTATTATTAACTATAAGAACATGAATAGACAAGAATTTTGCCAAATAATTGCAGATATACGAAAGCAGTCTACCATTAAAATGAAAGATATTTGTTTTCAAATGGGGGTTATGCCTACTGCTATATATCGTTTAGAAAAAGGAAGTAACAATTTTGAAATGGGGAATATGATGTCGTATATTAAAGCACTACAGCATATTCTTGTAATTGAGAACGGCCAACATTCATATCGTACAAATGATGCACAAGAATTAGGAAGTATATTAGCATTAATTCGTAAAGAAAAAGCAATTTCACAGAGAGCTTTGGCTGAAAAAGCAGGGTATTCTCACCTTACAATTGCGAATATTGAGAGAAAAACAACTACTATTAGTATAGATACATTACTTAAAACAGTAGATGTTCTGGGATATACAATTAATATCGAAAAACAATAATTGCTATGGTTGCGTTTATTTGTGTTATTATTTGGATTATAGTAACACCTTGCATTGCTGTTATATGTGGGTTGTCTTTAAAAAAAGAAAAAAGTCAACGTATTTCGTGGAAAAGATATAGTACATGTATGTTATTAGTGTCTGTATTTACTTTTTTCCTTTTGTATATGTATGACGAACATTATGAATTACTGTATAAGTTTTTCTTAGCTATTGGGGTAATTGGTATCGTTATTTATGCTTTGGGTATATCGTTTTTTAGATCTAAAAGATGATTGTCTGGCATAAGAACTGGCATATTATTTCTGATTTCAATACCTTTTTCATAACCGTCTTTCTTCTTTTTTTCTATTCTATAGAAAACGATTTTAAAGAGTATGGAAGAACCTAAAAATGCAAAATTATTCTTGGCATTAAAAAGCAGATATGCCTTACACAATACAGACCGTTTGGTAGAGTTCATATTGGATAAGCAGAAGACATCCTTTGATTTTATTACTGAGATTATTCCTCAAATAGAAGAAGAGAATAAAAAAGCTCCTAAACTTTTCAAGGTAACTGTTGATACGGATGTTCTGGAAAGGTTACGTGCAAAACAATCATGTAAGGGGAAATACCCCCTTAATGATGCGAATATAGCAAATGAAGTAAGGCTGATAGAAGTATATCTAGCAGATAAGGTTTGGGACCTTGTTGGACTAGCCTATATGGACCAACGCTAAAATTCTATTATATTTCCAGCTATTTTAGGGTTATCAATCATTTTCTGAGATAATTCTAACGCTTTATCAATATGATATTGAGGAATTCCATGTCGGCAAGATTCAAAAATAACTTGCGGACATGTGGAAACGTATGTTTGGCACCCAACCCAAATTCTCTCTTTTTCATAAGGGGTTACTTCAGGGCCAAAAGTTCTTGTTACAACTTTTACTAATAACTCAATGAGGTCTTGCTTTTCTTTTGTATTCATTGTATCATCAATTGGTTTGATTGCAAAAATACAAAATATTGATATTTAGCTATAATTATAGCTGATTAATTTTCAAAAATACATCAATATATAACTATTTCTTTTCTATTTTTCTTATCTAAGCTGATTCTATTAGAATAAATGCTGCAACAAATTTGTAACTAAAAAATAAATTATTACCTTTACCAGACAAATTGGAAATGATTTTGTACATTGAACAATCCTGTTAATTATGTCAGTCTGTGTAATTAATTCATAATAAAAATAAAATAAGCTATGTACCCACACGATAATATTTTTAGTATTTATTACAATATAGGGAAGCGAACTCCATTCTTGGTTAAACGATGTGAGTTAGGGTTAGCACGTTCATCCAGCGAGGAAAGACGTATTGACCCAAATCAAGATAGAACCTTCTTAGTCGAAACTGTAAAGCCGCGTGGCAAATATGGTAAGGCTTATGGCAAGTGTTTTGTAAATGGTAAGCCTGATGATACATATAGGCAAGAATGTTATCCAAATATCAAAGACGAAGAAATCCCTTGCGCCGGGTGTGGCGAATGGGTCTTGATTGATGTTCCTGGTGTATCGCTTGATGAAATATTTCCCATTCATAAAGCGGATGAGATACTTATGTTTGGTAAATATAAGGGGAAAACTTATGGTGACATTTATAAGATAGATTATCAATATCTTCATTGGCTAGAAAAAACAGATAGGCTTTTCAAAGTTAATTTTGAGGAGCTTAAACAATTATATCCAGATGTCGAAAAACAGGAAGATATATCTATTGCAGACCAAGTAATTGATTTTGGGAAATATAAGGGACAAAAGTTTCGTGACATTAAAGATGATATTTCTTATCTTGAATGGCTTGTCTCAATAGACAAAATATCTATTGAAGATTTTGAGTTGTTGTCCACGATATAATACCATACAGTTTTGGCTATAAACACTTTTAACACCCATATTTATATGAATAAATTTTTATGCTCTCTTGTATTTGTGCTTTCTTTTTCTTCAGTCCATGCACAATCTAATGATTCACAAAAGGAAATACAAACACTTGTCCAGAGAGTCGATTCTCTTGAACATGAATTGTCATACCTTAAATTGACTTATGAATTAAATACACTTAATTCCGACATAACAATGTTTTCAAACGAGGTGTACACCAAATCTATCGCAATTCAATTAGACCTCTATAATCGAAATTTTAATTCCAAATTAGGTGATGCGTATCAACAATATTATGAAACATGCCAACGTAAGAAACAATCAATTTCTGAACTCATTGAAGCTAAGAAAACATTATACTTAATTAAAGTTATAACATATCCTTATTCCGAGAGTGAACTAAAGACGTTAAAGGCAAGTTATAACGTAATTAATGATGCGTATGACTCGTTAGGGAAATCAATGGAGTTACTGGAAATTGTTATTGATACATATAATAAGTTTTTGTAACTATTTAATTTCGGCTTATTCGATAAGTTGTGGAATTCCGAAATTGGTGTTAAAAAAGAATTTTGTCATTCTGGTGTAATAACTAAAAATAACAACCATTCTTTTTCCATCTTTCCTATTCTATAGAAAACTGTAGTTGTCAATATCAGTACTTTGGTATCTGGTATTGTATCTATTTAATATGATATTGTTATAGACTAAAATTTTGTTATATGAAAGCTATTATTGAAGCAAAAAAATATAGGGACACTGATTCTTCGTATATTGTTGTCGAGATACGTTTTTTGTGTGTTCCTATATTTTATTATAAAAAGCAATGGGCTTGTTAGTCGATTTTTACGAAAGCATTTATATTTCCTGTTATTGTAAGATATGCTCCTTGGGTATGACTCCAGTACACTGCGGTTAAATGTTCATTGTCTATTTTATCTATAACAACCATCTTTATAGGATCAATGGCATTGACAATTTTTACGCTGTCTCCAATTTCTATATTCATAATGATAAATATTTATTAATCGTTTCAGCAAAGATACTGCTATTTATTGATAATTGAATACAATTGTAGCCAATTAATTTTCCAAAAATGTACTTGGTTTTCTAAACTAATTCTATCCAGTTTCAACTATTACTTAAAAAAGGCCGGAGATATATTCTCCAGCCATACAGATAAAATTCATCAATTTGTAGAGTCTTTCTGACTCCTTTTGGTTAGTCCTGCAAACCTTGCGATGGCGGCTGAAATAATATCATAAACCAGAATAGCATAATTGATCCATGATATTCCAGGCGCATCGGCGAGGTTTGCTACTAAAAGGGCAACCAACATGACTAATCTTACCATGTTGGTTACAAAATTACATAAATCGTTGATAATCGTATATAATCATTTATAAATATGACAAAAAACAAATTATCTATTGCGCCTCCAGATAAGAAGAAGACTTTGGAGGCGTTTTTTCGTTATTATGAGTTAAGCCGTTTATTGTTCGGTCAAAAGCAAAACGAAATATATGATGTCACGGATATTCCAAAGACAAATAAGTTTTATGAGTTAGCGAAAGAAATAGCTAAACAATTAGAAATTGACTGGGAAAATATGACACATGAAGAAAGTAATCGTGTTATGTTGGCCTTATTGGAAGATTCATTTAATCTTATACGTGATATTGAAGACTCCAAATCTATAATCCTTCAAACTAAAATAGTGATAAAGAAATGAGTGATGCACAGATTTATGACTTGTATGCTCAAAAGATTTCGGATATAACCAATATTCCATATCCTTATATTATTGCATTGAGAGATAATGGTTTGTTGAATCAGAAAGAAGCAAGAGATAAGTTAATCCGACATGATTATTGGAAATTGATGAAAACAAACAAATTCACACATAACCAGATACTTGAAAAACTTTCTGGTATATATGATGTCAATAAACGTAAAATTTTATATGCGATAAAAGTTAAACCCAAGCGCGTATATTATTGTAGGCAATGTGGACTCCAGTTATCGAAAGTCAAATACATGCGGAACGATGGTATATGCGATAAGTGTATTTCTAAACAAATAAAATTATAAATTATGGACAATCTGTACATTGAAGCGTATAAGTTCTATAAGAATGACTACGCACATGGTTTAGTATTATTTCATATCCAATCTCATTTTGAGGCTTATGAAGATGATGCTATTCAACTGGGGGCAGTACTGAATCTCCCAGTATATCTGCAAGAAGGCGTGAAATTCTGTAGTTTCCCGGATTATGAACTTGAAAACACCTTGTTGTTCCTTGTACAGATTGGTATCTCGGTTAAGACTATAGAATATCGAGATGAAAATGGGGTATTCGCAATACCAAAAGTGAAACAAATTTTGGATGATATTGAAGCTGATTATTGACATTTTCGATATACTAATAGTGATTTTTGTAAATATCTGTAATATAGTCAATTATATTAAGTATTATATTTAGTTTTATATATAGCTAATTTGTTGTGTGACAGTTGATTAAATATAAAATAATTAATAAATTGATGTCATAATTTAAAACAAAGTCGTACCTTTGCCTCACCATCTTAACAAAATAGTTGGTGAGGCTTTTATATGTAAACAAAAATCATAGGAATATGGATAAGATAAAAACAAAATTGAAATTTATTAAGTCAGACCGTACAGAGTCATGGGTAGGATTTGTTTCTATCAATACTAAAACCGGTTACATTAAGGGCGTTAGAGAAGACGCAAAGGGTCCTAAAAAAGTATGTATTGTAACACATGAGCTAGAGCCAATTATTGAGCCGAATGTGCTTTATGATGTACAAATGGTTCCTATGAAAAATGAAAAGGCTGGATACATCGTTGTAGCAGCGGAACCACATGCTTTTGATGCAAAGATTACTTCTACAGTTGTAAAGAACGCTGTGTATTTAGTGGAAGTAAAGTTCGGAAACAAGACAATCAAATACGATCCGCTGGATGGGGTCAAAGATTCTGTTCGTACTATTGATGGGGTTGTAGAGGAACTGTCAAAACGTAAAGACATCAAAAATCTATTGCTGGTAATTGATGATTTCTGTAAGTCAGCAAACATTGTATTAACCGCATTCCAGAACGATGGTCATTATGTCGCAGCAAAAAAAGTTCTCAAAAAGTAGAAAACCTAAGCTTCCGAGAAAAAGAAAAAAGGCTTGTATAAAAGCACAAGGACGTGCTTCGTATTATAGCACTGTTAATCTTGCTAAAGTAGAAGGAGAGTGGCCTTGTAAATTTTGGGTTAATTCGACAGTAGAAATAAAACCGGTAATGATAAATGATGCTGTGGCTCTTATTCCCACACCCGCTCAATATTGGTAGAATATGATAGAAATTCCAGTAGAGGGAATAGCTACAGACGCAGCTCATTCCACGAAAAATAAAATAACAGAGTTTCAGGGGATAGATTTACGGACCGGTAAGCGGATCTTTTATCAGAACCTGGGTAATAAAACGGTGAATATTGGTGAGTTCTTAGGTGTTGTTGAAGCAGCAAAATATATCATAGAAAATGATTATTCTCCCAGAATTATCTATACAGATAGTATAACAGCTATAGCTTGGTTTCAAAACAAAAAAACAGCATCCAAGAAGAAATGCAAAGAACTTCAGAAAGCCGAGATATTTCTTAAAGCTCTTGCATGGGATGTTGATACAATTGAAGTCAGACACTGGAACAACAAAGAATGGGGTGAGACCCCTGCTGATTTTGGAAACAAATGAAAATAAATACAATATGAAGATTAAATTTCGCGTTGGTAATAAGAAAGTTAAAACTTTATGGCTCTTATTCCAATTTCTCTTTTGTATATATTTCTTCGTAATGGCCATTACGGAAGTATATCAAAGCTGTAGTATTGATTATACTTGGACAACTTTGAGTATATATGTTAGTGGAAGTGAGATAACTTGTGTACTAATATTAATGGGGCTGTTATTGAGTTTTTGCACTATCTTATCAAGCATGGCTGATTTCTTATCAATCTTAGCTTGTTGGGTGCGTTATTTTACGACAAAGAAAAACTGTGCCGCCAACCACGACACAGAGTTAGATGCAAAATAATCAATTGAAAGTATAGGACACTGCTGTTGATTACAAGTTAAACAAAGACATTAAACGCTCTATTCCTTTTAGGATGCAGGATAAATTGAGCAATCTGACATTAAAGTAAGTTTCGGTGTGTTTTACCTCAACTTGATTGGATTTAATGTTTGTCTTAGTTCTCTTTGCTTCAATATTCACAAGGCAGTGCTCCTTGCTTTTAGTTACCATTGCAAATACAAAGTTATGTATTTTGAACTTACAAACAGTAGAATCTCCTAATTAAATTAATTATAATATGAAAGAGCAAATCATATCTGAAAGGGCAAATATTATTGCCAATTTGAGACAATTGGTTCAGTCCTTAGTGGAGTTGAATATGAGAGCTAAAACACACGTGTCTTCCAATAAGGCAGACATTAAGAAATTGAGAAAAGACAATAAAGAGTTGGAGAAGATGAAAATCCGAAACTCATTCTTTATCCGGATTTTTTCTTTGTTCTTTAAGTCTTGATAAGATGATGCCGCAATGGTGGAATTGGTAGACACGATGGACTTAAAATCCATTCGTCCGAAAGGACGGTGCAGGTTCGACTCCTGTTTGCGGCACAATGACATAAGTCAACAAGAGTTCTTTGAAATATACCAAACTTAATATGCGATGAAAAAGTATATAGAACAATTCTTTTTTATGATAGCGGTCTTATTCATAGGCAATAGAGTATTCAATCATGTTGACGCTTGGTTGGGAATTGCTATATGTTTTGGGGTTTGCTATCCAGTTATTAACATCATTAAATTAATTATCAAAAAACATGAAAACGAAGATTAAGTTTATGTTGGTTGCTCTTATGGCAACAGTGATTTTTTCATCTTGTGAGCGTGTTGCTCCTAACTATGCCGGTGTCCTTATGGAGAATTATGGTAAGGAAGGTAAAGAAGATTTTAAGATTGTATCCGGAAAAGTTTCCACATGGGAATGGGGAACAGAGTTGTTTCAGGTGCCATTGTTTGAACAGCGTGGAGGATTTCAGAAATCAGTTACCCTAAAAGCTGCTGACAATACAGAGTTCAATGCTACTCCGTTATACTCATATAGAGTTATCAAAGACAAGGCAATTGACGTTGTTTTTGATAATAAACATATCGGAAACGGAGATGGATTTATGAGATCTTTGGAAGACAATATTCTGGAACCACGTATTTACGACCTTATTAAAGAAGAAAGCCGGAAATATAAAACAGATACACTTATGGCTGATGGGGGTTCTTTAGCTTTTGAGAAGAAGCTGGAGGATATTGTTAGGGCGGAATTTAAAGATAGAGGATTGGACCTGAAGTCATTTTCAGCCCAATTAGAATTTAGTGATCGAGTCCGGGAAAAGATTGATAATAGAAACGAGGTTAACACTAATATTTCCGTTATTGATCAGAAAATCGAAGAGCAGAAAAAGCAAAACGAACTGGAAAGATTAAAAACCGAACAGGCTCTTATCACATCGAAAGGGTTAACTAAAGAAATTCTATATAAACAGTTTATTGATAAATGGGACGGAAAAACACCGCTGTATGGGGTAATTCCAGAATTTCTGAAGATGACGAATTAAAACTCATAAATAAATTGGAAAGAGGAGGGGTGCGATCCATGTAGTTTCCAACTTTGGTTTCGCTGGGATGGCTGCATGGGTTGTTAAGAAGCATCTTGGAAAAATGTTTTGCACCCCTTTATTCCTCTGGATGGAAATTATGTAAAATGCTTGAATGCCTGTGAACCGATCGTATTTCACATTCCAAATGGCAAGAAAGCTCAATTGTTGTTTTTACGTCCTACGGACGGCTTATCGTCTTTTGATTTCCTGTATAAGAGTTTGTATCTCTCGTACAAGGAGGACAAGCAACAGCAAATAAATTTCCATTGCGGCTGCAAAGTTAAGGATTTTGCAGTGATGGGCAATAGTTTAATTGGTAGAACGTCCGTTTTTAACGGAAAGTCCGGGTTCAAGTCTCGGTTGTCCAACGAATTATAAATAGCCTGTAATATATTAAAAAGAGAAACTTTAATTATTTTTTAACTTATAATATACATTATGAAAATTGTTTTTAACAAATCATCTTTTGAGTTTGACGGTTTAAATGTTGTATTGAGCGTTATACTATTATATGCGGCGTTCAATAACGAGTTGTCTTTTAATCCCTTCTATTTGGATTCTGTATGGCTAAAAGGTATATGGATAGCTTTTTTGATTATTCTATTTATTTTATTGATACTAAGAGGTATTCTCTTAGTCATTCAACTGAAAAGGATATTCAAAGAAAAGAAAGTAAATAAAGACAATTAATGTGTTAACGCTTTCTATTAAATGCCGGTGAAAAATCCGGCTGTTTGCTCGGTTCGTTTATCGGAAAGGACATCTGCCTTTCGAGCAGAAAAGAATGGTTCGACTCCATTACCGAGTACAACAAGCCCGAAGTACAAGGGAACGAACATGCAGGTTATGTTGAGACAAGTCAATATACAAGTAAACTAAGCCCTGTCCGGAATCGTTGGTCCGGGAGTGTGATACCGAGCTATTGGTAGAATCGGTATGTTAGATGTCTTTATGGGAGTGTTCGATTCCTCCACCATCGCCGAAAGGGGATGGGTCGGTTAGGGAGATAAAGACATCATTTGCTCTTATAGCTTAGTGGTAGAGCAGATGACTGTTAATCATCAGGTCGGTGGTTCAAATCCATCTAAGAGCGCATTTAAGGTTAAAAAGATTGTTATTGGATTAGCTTATTTTTCTTTCCGCGAAGCTGTGAAGTTGTGAAACTTCCAGCTATCTGGTTCATTAGCCAAGTGGTAAGGCAATGGTCTACAAAACCATGATCGCAGGTTCGATTCCTGCATGGGCCTCATAAAAATGGGGAGTTGAAATTACTCCCCAAAGATGACAACCATAGGGCTAATATGGTTGTGAAATCAAAATGACAGCGGCTATTCGCAAAGTTGAATCAAAAGAGATATGACAGCTATAATTGTCTGAAGGACAACACAGATTGCAACTATATTGTCTCTTCGCTCTTGGCTAAAATGATTCGATTTACCCGTAGGTTTAGTTATATTGCTTGCAAAGGTAAGTGAAATTTGCGATAAACTGTCTTTTGACCGAAAAACTGTTAAGGGTTAAGTGGAAACCGGCCCCTGTGCAATTACTGGAAACTTCAGTACAAACACTCATCCGGTCATGGTGGTTACAGTTGCTCCACCATTATAGTACATTAGTTCAGTGGTTAGAACGCTACATTGTCACTGTAGAGATCACGAGTTCGATTCTCGTATGCACTGCAAAAATACAACCATGCAGCCAACTACTGCATGGAGAAAGATAAAAATAAATCAATTGTTAAATCTACGGACAATCCATTTGCCTATAAGGTAGATTGCAGTACAAACCGCGAAACTGGCAGTAATTGACACTGCTAATGTCAAGTCCAGATTGATGTCGTAGTTAACATTAACATTTACATTGGTCGTAAAGTTTGCGTTAATGTTTGTATTACAGCTATTTATAGCAAACATTTGAAGGAAAGCCGTTATCAACGGATTCATTTCAATCTGTTTTAACCGCAAAGATACGGCTTTTCTTCTTATTGTCCGTCTAAAAGCATTATTATGAGTAGTCAAACAAAAACATCCGGTAATGGAATCGGATTCTTAGGATTGCTGGCAATTGTGTTTATCACATTAAAGTTGTGCAATGTAATCAATTGGTCATGGTAGTGGGTGACTATGCCTCTCTGGGCATTTCCAGTCGCATGTTTGTAGGGATCGATTATTGCAGTGATTGTATGTTTTTTACTTTCATGTTTAATCGTATTATGAAGCGGAAATAATCACATATTCATAATGTACGCTGCACTTATTACAGATATTTTACTAATTGTTTCAAGGTAGTATTGGATAAGTTTGGGAAATGGATAAAACGGAACGACAATAAAAAATATAATGTAGATAATATAACCAAATAAATAAGTATATTTGCGTAGTGTTATGTAATTTATATAAATGATATGAGCCTAAGTTATACATTAGATAATAGTAGAAGAGAATATTGGATAGAACAGATAAATTCTATTCGTACTCAAATATTAAGATTCTCACTTGACCGTATTGTAGAATTAAATTTCTGTAATATAAAAAAGGAGGAATTTACTCCAGTACATATTGTTTTACTAGCATGTCTATGCGAACATTTGTATCGGTTAAAATTTAATATAAGAGTTAACGCTAGTGCTGAAATAGTAGATTTTTTGAAAGAAGAGCTTAAATTTCATTTGTATTTTGATAACTCTAGCAATGAACATATTGAGTCTGAAAATAGTTCTATATTAAATTTGTGGAAAGTCGTAAAAAATAGAGCTCAGGGATATAGCATAAGTGTTACAACCTTTTTCCGCAGAACATGTTTTGATGGGTATGATTTAACAGGACTTCAGACTTCATTGGATGAAATATATAACAATATTGCAGATCATTCAGAATCTAACGGGAATGCATTCTCTTATATTAGTTATGAGGAGGAAAAGCACATGATTCATGTTGCTGCTTGTGACTTTGGGGTAGGTATTCCGTTTACATTAAAAAGAGCTGGATATAATTATGAGAATGATGCGGAAGCTATAAGACAATCTTTGGAAGTAGGTGTCTCTGCAAAATCTCAGACGCACAACAAAGGTTTTGGATTGGATAATGTCACATCTAATCTTTCTGAGGGTGGTATGTTAAGAATGGTGAGTAATAGTGGCGTTGTATTTTGTACAAATGCTAAGAATAATGTGAAACAGTATCTAATAGATTATAATTTTCAGGGGACTTTGGTCTTTTTTGATATATGTATAGATACATTTGAAGAGATGTTGGACGATATAATGATTTAATATGGAAAATGTAGTATTATTAAAAGACATTCTGAAGGATAATCAATATCCAGAAGCAGGAGTGTTATTATTTAAAATAGCAAAAGAGGCTATAGATAATGGAGAAACCCTTATTTTAAATATGAGCGAGATCGAATCTGTTCCAACTGTATTTATGAATACATCCTTTGGAGAACTTATTGCATTGTATGGAATTGAAAAGACAAAGAAAGTTTTTCTTTTTAAAAGCATAACTAAAGCACAACTTCAAAGAATACGGAAGTATTTTGCAGATTATGAAAATATTGTTATGAAAAAAGATTGAATATTTTTTGATAAATAGTATACGGAAGAGAGGTTGTTTTATTACCTCTCTTTTTTATTTGCCAGATACATTTTAGTTCTATCAAAAGCTAATTTATTTCAATAAAAAGATATGAAGAAGGATGATGATAGGCATTGTAGCGAGTGTAAACATTATGAAATATGTACGAATTTCTATATGTATTGTAAAGTCTTAAAAAGACGAATTACAGCCAGAAAGAAACCTTGTAAACATTACGAATCATTTATAAGAAAACAGAAAATGAAAAAATCACTGGATGAGATAGAAGCGGGAGATGAAGTGTATTATACTTCTCGTTATTATTCAAAAATACTCAAAGTAGACCGTGTTACTTCAACTACTATCGTTTGTGGAAGCGAAAAGTTTAGAAAGCAAAATGGTCGCCAGATACCGGCAGATACATGGGGTAGTAGTTACATTTCAGTACTTACTGAAAGTCTGAAAAATCAATATTATGAAATGATAAGAAAGAAACAACTTATAACCAAGATAAAGTCAGTAGACCTTTTTCAGTTATCTGTTGACTCCCTCCAACAAATATCAGATGTTATTCAAAATAGTATGACCGATGAAAATACTTAAAAGAGTGAAAAAAATGGTATAATAACATGTTGCAATTTAATAGAGATACATATTCTGAAGCCAACTCTCCCATTAAAAATCGCATAGAGCGAAGAAGATTGGCAAAAGGACGAAAATAAAATCTCTAATAGTTATACATAGTCTAAAAACTTTTGTATCTTTGAAACATAAAACAAGTGAGTCTATCCTACATTTATTAACCTATGGTTGGTAATGTAGATGAATTGAAATATTGGGATGTGATACTAAAATGATACCAAATGTGTAATTATCTGACTATCAACATCAATTTTACCCCCTGAGGGTGTACAAAGATTATTAAAAGGAGAACTTAAAAGGTTCTCCTTTTTTGTTAAGAGTCTTTGTTGTTACAGTTCAGCTATAGGAATAAAAAATACCGCTACTCAAAGCTATATTCGACTTTGGTAGCGGTATTTTTTTATAGTGTAACTACTATCTATTAGAACTTGAAGAAGTTCTTGGCATTGTTGTAGCTGATATCTTCAATCATTTGGTTTACACGCTCCATTTCAGATACCGGAATTTCTCCGTTTTCTACGTCACGTCCTACCAGATTACACAATGTACGGCGGAAATATTCATGACGCGGGTAGGATAGGAATGAACGAGAGTCGGTCAACATACCTACGAAGCGGCTCAAAAGACCAAGTACTGACAAAGCATTCATTTGTTTTTCCATACCATCCTTTTGATCGAGGAACCACCATCCGGAACCAAATTGGATTTTTCCCGGGATAGAACCATCCTGGAAGTTACCCAGCATTGTTGCAATCACTTCGTTGGCGCATGGGTTCAAGTTGTAGAGGATTGTTTTAGTCAATTTGCCATTAGTGTTCAGGCGATCAAGGAATTTAGCCATTGCTTTGGCGGTTGTAAATTCACCGATAGAATCGAAACCTGTATCAGCACCCAGTAATTTAAACATCTTCGTGTTATTGTTACGAATAGCGCCGTAATGGAATTGTTGAGTCCATCCTTTTTCCCAGTCCATTTCACCGAAGATCACAAGCATTGCCGATTTGAATTTCAGAATTTCTTCCTTGGTCAATTCTGCGCCACCATATACTTTATTAAAAATAGCTTTGATTTCAGCATCTGTATAATCTTCTGCGTAGAATTCTTCAATACCATGGTCAGACAGACGGCAGCCTTGTTCTGCGAAGAAGTCATGACGTTTGCGCAAAGCAGCGATCATATCATCAAAGTTGGAGATGATAACACCACTTACCTCTGCCAGTTTTTCTACATAACTGCGGAAATCTGCAGGGACTTCTACAGCCATAGCCTTATCAGGACGCCATGTTGGTAACATCTTGATTTCAAATCCGCTTTCGCGTGTTTTGATATGATATTCCAATGAATCGATAGGATCATCCGTTGTGCAAACGGCTTCTACATGATAACGACGCATCATTCCACGAGCTGAATATTCGGGTTGAGACAGTTTCTCATTACATTCATCGTAAATTTCACGTGCGGTTTGTGGATTCAATATTTTATTGATACCAAATGCCGTTTTCAGTTCAAGGTGAGTCCAGTGGTACAATGGGTTGCGGAAAGTGTAAGGTACTGTTTCCGCCCATTTTTCAAATTTTTCCCAGTCTGTGGTATCTTTTCCCGTACAGAAACGTTCGTCTACACCGTTTGTACGCATTGCACGCCATTTGTAGTGGTCACCGCCCAACCAGATTTCAGTCAGTGATTTAAACTTGTAGTCGTCAGCTACCATTTGAGGGATAAGGTGACAGTGATAGTCGATGATCGGCATTTTAGCCGCATGCTCGTGATACAACTTTTGCGCAGTTTCTGTTTGCAGCAAGAAGTTTTCGTCCATGAAGTTCTTCATTATTACTGTGTTTTAAGTATATAAAATTATTACTTTCTATATTTATACCTATATAGTATTGATTTTAAAGCTAATAGGCGTAAATCTTGTTTTAGTTTTATTAACCGTTATCGAACACAAAAATAGAAAATTTACTTGGAGTAACAAAATAATTCGTATATTTGCAGCGATTATTTATAATATTTAAGTTTTAGCACTATGGAGGACCAGAACTATACCATTAAAGACATTGCCCGTATGGCCGGTGTTTCCGCCGGAACGGTTGACAGGGTGTTGCACAATCGCGGTGACGTGTCTCCCAAAAGCAAAGCCAAAGTACAAAAGGTGTTGGATGAGATTCATTATCAGCCCAATGTGTTTGCTATCGGTTTGGCCGCTAAAAAGAAATATTCTTTCCTCTGTTTGATACCTTATTATATAGAGCATGATTATTGGCATTCGGTAGTAGGGGGGATTGAGCGTGCCCGGCAAGAATTACGTCCTTTTAATGTGAGTATAGATTATTTGTGCTATCACCATGGGGATGAGAAGAGTTATCAGGAAGCCTGCCTTTCTATAAAAGAAAAGAATGTGGATGCGGTATTGATTTCTCCGAATTTTCGGGAAGAGACACTGGCGCTGACAGCCTATTTACAGGAAAATAAGATTGCTTATGCTTTTGTCGATTTCAATATGGAAGAAGCGAAAGCGTTGACGTATATCGGGCAGGATTCATATAAGAGCGGATATATCGCAGCGAAAATATTGATGCGCAATTATTCGGCAGGAGAAGGCCAGGAGTTGGTTTTGTTTTTAAGTAACAATAAAGATAATCCGGCTGAAATACAGATGCAACGCCGTTTGGATGGTTTTATGAGTTACATTGCCGAAGAATATAATAACTTGGTAATCCATGAGGTAGTACTTAATAAATCCGATCAGGAAAGTAACCAACAGACATTGGATGAGTTTTTTCAGGCGCATCCGAAGGCTTTACTGGGAGTTGTATTTAATTCCAGAGTGTATCAGTTGGGAGAGTATCTTCGTCATGCGGGACGTAGCATGAAAGGACTGATAGGATATGACCTTCTGAAAGCAAACGTAGATTTATTAAAATCCGGTGATGTGCATTATTTAATCGGGCAACGTCCGGGTTTGCAAGGATATTGTGGGGTGAAGGCGTTGTGCGACCATGTCGTGTTTAAGAAGTCTGTTGAACCTGTAAAATACATGCCTATTGATATCCTGATAAAGGAAAACATTGATTTTTATTTTGAATTTGTATAATATCAACTTTATAAATTACAACTAACATGAAAGCATTAAACAAAGAAACTGCTCCTAAAACACAACGTCCGGAGCGTATTATCCAATTTGGCGAAGGTAACTTTTTGCGTGCATTTGTAGATTGGATTATTTATAACATGAACCAGAAAGCTGATTTCAACAGCAGTGTAGTAGTGGTTCAACCGATTGATAAAGGTATGGTCGATATGCTGAATGCACAGGATGATCTTTATCATGTAAACCTTCAAGGATTGGATAAAGGAGAGGCTGTTAACAGCTTGACAATGATTGATGTAATCAGCCGCGCTTTAAACCCATATACTCAAAATGACGAGTTTATGAAGTTGGCAGAGCAACCTGAAATGCGTTTTGTTATTTCAAACACTACAGAGGCTGGTATTGCTTTTGATCCGGCTTGTAAACTTGAGGATGCTCCTGCTTCATCTTATCCGGGTAAGCTGACTCAATTACTCTATCATCGTTTTAAAACATTCAATGGTGATAAGACAAAAGGTTTGATTATTTTCCCTTGTGAGCTTATTTTCCTGAATGGTCATAAGTTGAAAGAAACAATTTATCAATATATTGAATTGTGGAACCTGGGGAATGAGTTTAAAACTTGGTTTGAAGAAGCTTGTGGTGTATATGCAACATTGGTAGACCGTATTGTTCCGGGATTCCCGCGCAAGGATATTGCTGCTATCAAAGAAAAACTGCAATATGATGATAATCTGGTTGTTCAGGCTGAAGTTTTCCATTTGTGGGTTATTGAAGCTCCGCAGGAAGTTGCAAAAGAGTTCCCGGCTGACAAGGCAGGCTTGAATGTATTGTTTGTACCGTCAGAAGCTCCTTATCACGAACGTAAGGTTACTTTGTTGAATGGCCCGCATACAGTTCTTTCTCCGGTTGCTTATCTCTCGGGAGTGAATATTGTGCGTGATGCTTGGCAGCACGAAGTGATTGGTAAATATATCCACAAGGTAATGTTTGACGAACTGATGGAAACTTTGAACTTGCCGAAGGATGAGTTGGAGAAATTTGCAAATGATGTATTGGAACGCTTCAACAATCCGTTCGTGGATCATGCAGTAACCAGTATCATGCTGAATTCTTTCCCTAAATACGAAACTCGTGATTTGCCGGGATTGAAGACTTATCTGGAACGTAAAGGTGAACTTCCTAAAGGACTGGTGCTTGGATTAGCTGCTATCATTACTTATTATAAAGGTGGTGTACGTGCTGATGGTGCTGAAATTGTTCCGAATGATGCTCCTGAAATCATGAACCTGCTGAAAGAACTTTGGGCAACAGGTTGCACAAAGAAAGTTGCCGAAGGTGTTCTGGCTGCAGATTTTATCTGGGGAGAAGATTTGAATAAGATTCCGGGATTGACAGAAGCCGTAAAAGCTGATTTGGATTCTATCCAGGAAAAAGGAATGCTTGAGACCGTTAAAGGTATTCTGTAATTAGAAGACTAAATAAAAAAATAGCGCCACTTGTTCAGAGAACAGTGGCGCTATTTTTTATTATCAGATTATTTATTATTCTTGTTCAGCCGTATGCAAAATAAATGTAGTAGCTCCAATTGTTACAATAGCGCCATCTTCAATGCGTACACGGTCTTTATCTCCCAGAATTTCATTCATAAGGAAAGTACCTGTGAGACTAGGAGCATCTCGTAATGTGTAGACTAGCTTTCCTTGCTTATTACGCTTTATATTAATGATGCAATGGCGTCGATCCATGCTCATATCACCGCTTTCAATGGGAGTATTAATGTTTGTTCCTACGCAACGGCGGCCTATGACATTGTCACCTTCCTGCAAGGGAAGTAACTGTTTAAAACCAAATACATTTTCGATTACAGTGATATATCCGAACTCTTCTTTATGAGATTCAGCTTCTTCTTCCAGGTTTTCTTCCTTTCTAAGAGCCTTAACTTTACTTTTTCCTAACCGGATACTGAATTGCTTGCCACAATGTTCGCATTCAAATACCAGTGATTGGCCTTCACTATACTTGGTTTCATCAAAATAAAGATAATTCTCACATTTAGGACAAAGAACTCGTTTCATGCTTTTTAAAAGGGATTTTTATTTAGCCAGTAACCAGGCATTCTTATAAGTTTCGTTTTTTCTTAGCTCAAGTAATTGCTTGGTTGCTTCATCACGGTTGTTAAATGAACTGATACTGACACGTACTTTACCATCAGTGTTCAGAGCTTTTGCATCTGCAAATCCTTTTGATTTTAATTGGTTCGCAATAACTTCTGCATCTTTCAGGCTGATTCCTCCTGCCACAATGATATGAAAAGGATGATTTGCACTTTCTTGAGATTTCACCGCAGGAGCAGGAGTCGCTGTTTCCTGTTTTACCACTTTCACTTCTCTTACTGCGATCGGTTTGGAAGTCTTGGCTTTATCCGTTGTATGCTTTTTAGCAGATGAAGTTTTGGTTGAAGCAGAAGAAGCAGAAAGCTTCTTTGCTTGTTGCGCAGCATCGTTCTTAACATAAACAGGAGTTACTGCAACCGATTGCTTTTCTATTTGCTCAAAAAGCTCGCTGGGCAATAACTGTGCATAATTGTTCTTTTGAACGTCAGTATTCTCTACCGGAGTTGAAAAGGCAAAGAACAGTACGATGGCAGCAATCATTGCTGCAGCATTGCGGAGATACGCGCGGTTGATACTAATTTCAAAAGTCTTCTTTTCCTTTTCCTGATAAGTCGGTACCAATACTTTTTCTTTCTGCTGCAGAGCCGAAAGTTCATGTATTTCAAAAGAGTCGAGACCATATAATGAAGGAGTTGTTATCTTATAATCATAAGGAACGAACTCGTAGTTGCCATAAATGTTATAATGAATCTCGCCTATATTATCCAGATGGGCTTTCCCTTCCTCATGAAGGAGACCGATAAATTCGTTTACTTCTTTTTCTACTATACGGCTGGCGTCAGCAAAACTTGTGTCGTATGCTGACATATAAGATTGCACCAGTACGCCGTCATTCAGTTTTAATTGAGGATTAAAACCGATTGTACGGGTAGGAGGTAAAAATATATTTTCTTCCTTTACGCGGGTTGCGGGCGAATAATGCGCTACAAAACCACCAAATCCCGGAACAATGACGCAGTCGTTTTCCAGTAGTAAAGTCTCTATATGTTGTGCCAATTCAATCATGTCTGCAAAATTAAGAGATAAATTGAATATATCCCAGAAAACTTCGAAAAATTCACTACTTTTGCATCGTTTTATTTATCACTATCAATAATGAACTATATACAGACGGAAATAGACGGAGTATGGCTGATAGAGCCTAAAGTTTTCTCCGATGAACGGGGCTATTTTATGGAAGCCTATAAGAAAGAAGAGTTTGATGCCAATATTGGTCCCGTAGATTTTATACAGGACAACGAGTCGAAATCATCTTTTGGTGTATTGCGTGGATTGCACTATCAGAAAGGAGAATACAGTCAGGCGAAACTGGTTCGTGTTCTTAAAGGAAAAGTGCTGGACGTTGCCGTTGATTTGCGTAAATCATCGCCTACGTTTGGAAAGCACGTCTGCGTGTTGCTTAGTGAGGAAAACAAGAGACAATTTTTCATTCCCCGTGGTTTTGCTCATGGCTTTGCAGTCTTGAGCGAAGAAGCCGTTTTTACGTATAAGGTAGATAACAAGTATGCTCCGCAGGCAGAAGCTTCTATTTTGTATAATGATGAAACGTTGGGGATCGACTGGCCGTTGGCAGATTCGCAAATGGTATTATCGGCGAAAGACAGAGAGGGAACTGCCTTTAAAGATGCCGCTTATTTTGAATGAATTTCTAAACAAACAATAGATTAAGTATGAAAATTGCAATCGTGGGAACAGGGTATGTGGGGCTGGTATCAGGTACATGCTTTGCCGAAATTGGCGTGAATGTAACGTGCGTAGACACGAATAAGGAGAAAATCGAATCTTTGCAAAAGGGGAATATGCCGATTTATGAGAATGGATTGGAAGAGATGGTGCTCCGTAATATGAAAGCAAAGCGATTGAAGTTTACTACCTCATTGGAAAGTTGTCTGGATGAAGTGGAAGTTATATTCAGTGCGGTTGGAACTCCTCCGGATGAAGATGGCAGCGCTGATTTGAAATACGTATTGGAGGTGGCCCGTACCATTGGTCGCAATATGAAACAGTATAAATTGGTAGTTACCAAAAGTACCGTTCCGGTAGGCACTGCCAGTAAGGTTCGTGCGGTTATTCAGGAAGAACTGGATAAGAGAGGCGTGACGGTTGATTTTGATGTGGCTTCTAATCCGGAATTCCTTAAAGAAGGAAATGCTATCAGTGACTTTATGAGCCCGGACCGCGTGGTAGTGGGAGTGGAGTCGGCACGTGCGGAGAAATTGATGTCCAAACTATATAAACCATTCTTATTGAATAATTTCCGTGTGATTTTCATGGATATTCCGTCTGCGGAAATGACTAAATATGCGGCAAATTCGATGCTGGCAACCCGTATAAGCTTTATGAATGATATTGCAAACTTGTGCGAGATTGTTGGTGCGGATGTGAATATGGTGCGTAGTGGGATCGGTTCGGATACTCGTATCGGACGTAAGTTTCTGTACCCGGGTATCGGATATGGTGGTTCCTGCTTCCCCAAAGATGTGAAGGCATTGATTAAAACAGCAGAACAGAATGGTTATACCATGCGGGTACTTACGGCTGTGGAAGAAGTGAATGAGAACCAAAAAAGTGTCTTGTTCGAAAAGTTAATGAAACAGTTTAATGGTGATTTGCAGGGTAAGACTGTTGCTTTGTGGGGATTGGCATTTAAACCGGAAACGGATGATATGCGTGAGGCTCCGGCATTAGTCCTGATCGATAAATTGCTGAAAGCAGGTTGTAAAGTACGCGCATACGATCCGGCTGCCGTGCAAGAATGTAAGCGCAGGATTGGTGATACTATCTATTATGCTTGCGATATGTATGATGCCGTACTGGATGCTGATGTGTTGATGCTGGTTACCGAATGGAAAGAATTCCGTCTGCCTTCATGGGCCGTTATCAAGAAAACGATGTCCCGGCAGATTGTGTTGGACGGACGTAATATATATGATAAAAAAGAGATGGAAGAACTCGGATTTATTTATCACTGTATTGGTAAATAAAAAAATAAGAGTATCTTTATATAAAAACTAAAATAGATGATGAAAAATGTGGCTGTATCGTTAATGGCAATCTTTTTCGCGGCATGTAGCGGCAATAAGAGTCCCCATTCTCTTCAACAAGAGAAAGAGGATCTTAGTGCAAAAGGGCTACTGCAGGGAATTTGGCTGGACGATGAAACGGAGAGCCCGTTGATGCGTGTAGAAGGAGATACTATCTACTATGCAGATGTACAAAGTACTCCCATTGCATTTAAAATAATACGGGATACTCTTTATACTTATGGAAATGATACTACTTATTACAAGATTGATAAGCAGGCAGAACATATATTCTGGTTTCATTCCATAACGGATGATGTGATTAAGTTGCATAAATCCGAAGATGCCAATGATTCAATCTATTTTGTCCGTCAGGAATTAGTAATTCCGGCATATACGGAAGTAACCAAACGCGATAGTGTAGTGAGCTATAATGGCACTCGTTATCGCGCATACGTATATATTAATCCTTCTAAAATGAGAGTCATCAAGACGACTTATTCCGAAGACGGGATTAGCATGGATAATGTATACTATGATAATGTGATGCACATTTGTGTGTATGAAGGTAAAAAGAGCCTGTTTGCCAGCGATGTTACCAAACAGATGTTTGACAAAGTACTTCCTGTCGATTTTCTGGAGCAATCCATCCTGTCAGATACAAAGTTTATGAAAGTAGACCGGAACGGTTTTCATTATCAAGCTGTCCTGGCCATTCCGGAAACTTCCATATATAGCATTGTAAATATGGAAGTAAGTTTTAAAGGAGATTTGACTATCACTTCATCCAAATAAAAAAGCACCATACATTCAGATCGTATAGTGCCGGATTAAAAAAGCCTTGCTTTAATTTTGTCTGGGGGGAGACGGACGGTTATTTCTCTTTCCTCCGTTATTATTATTCCTTTTTCCCCGGAAATCTTTTCTTTTGTAGTTGCCACCCTTGCCCTTGCTAAAAGAACGTGGCTTGTATTCCGGAGCTTCTCCCAATTCTTCGGGAATAGGAATTTTATAAATCTCTTTTTCCAGGAAGTTCTCAATACTTTTGAAGTTACTTTGTTCTTTCTCGCTGATGAACGTAAGTGCTACACCATCATTGTTGGCACGTGCTGTACGTCCGATACGGTGTACATAGTCTTCGCTGTCGTGAGGCACGTCGAAGTTGATAACCAGGCGGATATCATCGATATCTATACCACGTGCAACGATGTCCGTAGCTACCAATATATTGATTCGTCCGGCTTTAAACTCATGCATAACAGTTTCCCGTTGAGCCTGTTCCAGATCCGAATGCATTTCCCCTACGTTCAGTTTCATGGATTTCAAAGCCTTGGCTACTTCCTTGACCTTGATTTTAGAAGATGCAAAGACAATCACACGTTCCGGAACTTCATCCATAAAAAGACTGCGTATGATTCCCAGCTTTTGATTTTCGTAGCAAACGTATGCTGCCTGAATAATCTTTTCTGCAGGTTTGGAAACTGCGAGCTTTATCTCTGACGGATTATTTAAGATTGTGTTTGCCAATTGCTGAATCTTTGCAGGCATTGTTGCAGAAAACATGATTGTCTGTCGTTCCTTCGGCAGATATTTCGCAATTTGCATGATATCTTCATAGAATCCCATGTCGAGCATCCGGTCCGCTTCATCCAGAATAAAATAAGAAACCTTGGAAAGATCTACATATCCAAGGCTTAAATGGGCGATCAGACGTCCGGGAGTAGCAATAACAACATCAGCTCCTAAAGTGAGTCCTTTTTTCTGTTGTTCGAACAATATTCCATCATTTCCACCGTATACGGCAACACTCGATACCGGCATGAAATAGGAAAACCCTTCCATTTGCTGGTCGATCTGTTGGGCCAATTCCCGGGTAGGAGACATGATGACACAATTAATCGCATCTTCCGGATGTTTACCTTCAGATAATTTATTCAATACAGGCAGTAGAAACGCGGCCGTTTTACCTGTTCCTGTCTGTGCTACTGCGATCAAATCTTTACCCTCAAGTATGATTGGAATTGCCTGCTCCTGTATAGGCGTACATTCGTCAAATCGCATGGCATCAAGCGCCTCAAGCACATTTGCATTTAATTGTAGTTCGGAAAACTTCATTCTTTTATTTAATTTGTCAGCAAAGATAATCTATTTTTTGGTCTAATTACATATTCAAGTAAGAATCTTTGAATCCGAGGAAATAGAGCACTCCATCCAGCCCGATGGTGTTGATCGATTGCTTGGCATTTGCCACCACTTTAGGCTTTGCGTGGAAAGCAATTCCCAGTCCGGCAACCCCTAGCATAGGGAGGTCGTTAGCTCCGTCTCCTACGGCGATGGTCTGTGCAATATCCACCTTTTCCACTTGTGCAATGAGGCGGAGCAGTTCGGCTTTCCGTTTTCCGTCTACTACATCTCCCAGGTAACGTCCGGTCAGTTTGCCGTCGATGATTTCCAGTTCGTTGGCATAGACGTAATCTATACCGTATTTCTTTTGCAGGTATTGGCCGAAATAAGTGAATCCTCCCGAAAGGATGGCGATTTTGTAACCGTACTTCTTCAATACATACATCAGCCGTTCTACGCCCTCCGTGATAGGCAGGCTCTCGGCTATTTCCTGCATGACCGATTCGTCCAGCCCTTTCAATAGTGCTACACGGCGGGTAAAGCTCTCTGTAAAGTCTATTTCTCCACGCATGGCGCTTTCTGTGATGGCCTTTACTTCGTCGCCTACACCGGCACGGATAGCCAGTTCGTCAATCACCTCTGTTTCGATTAATGTAGAGTCCATATCAAAACAGATCAGACGGCGCATACGACGGTACATATTATCCTGTTGGAAAGAAAAATCCATTTCCAGTTCGCTGGCCAACTTCATCAGCTTCTCCTGCATCGCAATGCGATCTTTCGGAGTACCTCTCACTGAAAATTCGATGCAAGCCCTGGTACGTGTATCTGCCTGACATTCATCCAACGGGATACGACCTGTCAGACGTTTGATAGCATCAATATTCATGCCCTGCTCGGCTAATATGCTTGTAGCGGCAGAAATCTGTCGGGCGGAAAGCTTGCGTCCCAGAACCGTCAGGATATAACGGTTTTTCCCTTGCATACCTACCCAGTTTTCATATTGCTCGGTGGTGATAGGTTCAAACCGGATGGTTACTCCCAGAGAAGAAGCCTTGAACAACAGTTCCTTCATAATGAATCCGGAATGTCTTTCTTCACTCTTGAACAGGATACCCAGCGATAATGTATTATGAATATCTGCCTGGCCGATATCAAGAATCGTGGCATCATATTTGGCAAGGATTTCGGTCACGGAAGCAGTCAGTCCCGGGCGATCTTCGCCGGTAACTCGAATCAGAATCAATTCAGTATTTGATGGTTGCATAAAAAAATAGACTTTAACTCTGCAAAAGTAGAGAAAAAAGTTCGTTTTTATGCTAAATAACATAAAAAGTTATACCCAAAAAGTGATATTTTTGCTTATTTGCTTGGAAGTTAATTTAATATTTACTTACCTTTGCACCCGGTTTCAAAAATAAAGGCTCTGATAATCAGCGGATTCCTCTTCGCCTGATGCCTGAAAAGACAATGTTTCGGGAAGAAACCACTGTTTAAGGACAGTCCCGGATAGTATTAACTAAAACCGAATTACATGAAGCATGTAAAATGGATTTTTGTTGTATTACTGATTTGTTCCTTGACCGCTTTCGTTGAGAAAGACAAACCTACCGGAGGTTTGAGTGAGGGTGACGTAGCCCCTGATTTTAAAATCGAATCTACGTCAAACGGGCAACCCGCCTTTAAATTGGGAAATTTGAAAGGTAAATATGTGTTGCTAAGTTTTTGGGCAAGTTATGACGCGCAGTCCCGGATGCAAAATGTAAGTTTGAGCAATGCGCTTCGTTCTTCTCATAATGTGGAAATGGTTTCTATTTCATTTGACGAATATCAGTCAATATTTAAGGAAACCGTTCGTAAGGATCAAATAGTTACGCCCACTTGTTTCGTGGAAACAGAAGGCGAGGATTCCGGTTTATTTAAGAAGTACCGTTTAAACCGGGGATTTACTAACTATTTATTGGATGGAAATGGTGTAATTATAGCCAAAAACATCTCTGCTGCAGATCTTTCTGCTTATGTAAAAGAAGTCGGTTAACGATTTTAAGAATGTAAGGAGAAAGAGGGATTTTCCAAATCACCGTCAGGTGAAAACAATGGAGAATAGACAAAAGAGGAAATGGATACAACAAAAAAGTTCCGCCTACTCTTGCTAATGCAAGTGTAGGCGGAACTTCTACTTTTATACTCTTCGTTTATCCGGTGCATCCAAAACCTTGGGGCAATCTATGGATAGAATCCGTGAAGACTGCAGAAGGCTTGCCTACCTTTTATTTAGGTGCCTTCTGGTACAAGAAGAATGCGATACCCGCATAAAGAATATTAGGAATCCAGACTGCAACGGCAGGTGGCACATTTCCGTTCACGGCAAAGGTGGAAGTAATCGTCTGGAACAGGATATAAGAGAAACTTAATCCTAATCCGATACCCAGATGAAGCCCCATACCGCCTTTCGTTTTTCGGGACGAAAGCGATACACCGATGATGGTAAGGATGAAAGAGGCGAACGACATAGCGATTCGTTTGTGATATTCAATCTCAAACTCCTTGATGTTGGCAAATCCTCTTCGTTTCTGTTTGACGATATAATCGCTTAATTCGGGACTGGTCAGCATTTCCTGCTGGTTTTTCATGATAAGAAAGTCGGAAGGTTCCATGTTGATGATAGAGTCTATCCGGTCTCCCTTAGTGATCTTTTCCTTTAAACCATCCAGTTCGCGTACCATATAATCGTGGATCGTCCATTTATGAACGGTGGTGGTATCGTAGGTAATCCGTCGTGCAGTCAAATGTGAAACCAGCTTTTTATCCACAAATTTGTCCAATGAAAAGCGGTTACCGGTTTTCATTGCGTTGTTATAGTTGTCGATATATGCAATCACTCCGCTATCCACTTCCAGCTGCACATTGCTTACCGAGTTTTGTTTCTTTGGTTTGATATACCGGTCTTCAAAATTCAGACGCGTAACACTTCCTTTCGGAATCACATACGAACTTAGTGTGAAAGTGACGAGGGCGATGATAGCGGCAGAAATCATGTAAGGGCGCATCATCCTCTTAAAGCTCATACCGGTGGAGAACATCGCAATAATTTCGGAGTTTTCTGCCAGTTTGGAGGTAAAGAAAATAACAGCAATGAATACGAACAACGGACTGAACAGATTGGAGAAATAGGGGATAAAGTTCATGTAGTATTCAAAGATTATTTTATCCCATGGAGCTTCATGCTCCATTAGTTTGTCCATCTTTTCGTTGAAGTCAAATACCACTGCAATAGAAATGATTAGTGCAATAGCAAATACGTATGTCCCCAAGAACTTCTTGATGATATACCAGTCCAGCCGTTTTATAAATCGATTGCTTTTCATTTCTTATAATCTAGTTGATACTCTTTTGACCATCATCGGCTTCCAAGTCGAGAAATCTCCAGCGATAATGTGCTTTCTTGCTTCCCCTGCCAGCCACAGATAGAATGCCAGATTATGTATGGAGGCAATTTGCATAGCCAGTAGCTCTTGCGCATGGAAAAGATGGCGCAAATAAGCCTTGCTGTATAATGTATCCACGCAAGAGGCTCCGTCGGCTTCGATAGGAGAGAAGTCCGTTTCCCATTTCTTGTTCCGCATATTGATAATGCCATCTTTGGTGAACAACATGCCATTTCGTCCGTTTCTTGTAGGCATAACGCAGTCGAACATATCCACGCCGCGTTCTATTCCTTCAAGAATGTTGACAGGAGTTCCGACACCCATAAGGTAACGGGGTTTGTCTTTGGGGAGTATTTCATTGACAATCTCGATCATTTCGTACATCTTGTCTACCGGTTCGCCTACCGCCAAACCACCGATGGCATTCCCGTCAGCACCTTTGGACGCTACAAACTCTGCAGATTGCTTGCGCAGGTCGGGATAAACACATCCCTGCACGATGGGGAAGAGAGACTGATTATAACCGTATTTAGGTTCTGTCTCGTTAAAACGTTGTATACAACGGTCGAGCCATCTGTGGGTTAATCCTAATGACTTTTTGGCATACTCGTAATCCGAGTCGCCCGGAGGACATTCGTCAAAAGCCATCATAATATCCGCACCGATGGTACGTTCTATGTCCATCACCTTCTCCGGAGTGAAGATGTGCTTGCTTCCGTCGATATGCGAACGAAATTCGGCTCCTTCTTCACGCAGCTTTCTGATTCCGGCTAATGAAAATACCTGAAAACCACCGCTGTCAGTCAGCATGGGGCGGTCGAAACCGTTGAAACGGTGCAGCCCGCCTGCTTTCTCGATCACATCCAGTCCCGGACGCAAATAGAGGTGATAGGTATTACCCAGAATAATCTGTGCCTGGATATCTTCTTTCAATTCGGTCAGATGTACTCCCTTCACAGTGCCCAGTGTGCCCACCGGCATGAAGATAGGTGTTTGTATCTGCCCGTGGTCTGTTGTTATCAGACCGGCACGGGCATTACTTTTAGTGTCTGTATATTGTAACTCAAATGTCATTCCTGGCTGGGTTTCTTAACAGATAAATCAATAGGATCCGCTACTTTCTCGTTAGTCAATGCAATAGCGAATACCTCTTTTATATCGTTTACATAGTGGAAAGTCAGTCCTTTCAAATAAATATATTGAATTTCATCTATGTTCTTTTTGTTCTCGGCACTCATGATGATTTCCTTGATTCCGGCACGTTTGGCTGCCAATATCTTCTCCTTGATGCCACCCACAGGAAGCACTTTGCCGCGAAGAGTGATTTCTCCCGTCATGGCAATGTTGGCTTTCACTTTTCTTTGAGTCAGGGCAGAAGCCAGTGAAGTGGCCATCGTGATACCTGCTGACGGACCATCTTTCGGAATAGCCCCTTCAGGAACGTGGATATGGATATTCCAGTTGTCAAAAATCTCTTCATCCAGACTAAGAACAGAAGCGTGCGCCTTGATATATTCAAGTGCCAGCATGGCAGATTCTTTCATCACATCTCCCAGGTTACCTGTCAGTGTGAGACGTCCGCCCTTGCCACGGCTCAAACTGGTTTCTACAAATAAGATTTCGCCCCCGACAGCTGTCCATGCCAATCCGGTGACTACACCTGCGTAATCATTTCCCTGATACTTGTCGCGTGTATATTCCGGTGCTCCAAGGAAATCATACAAATCTGTCGGTTTGATTTCCGCCTTGGCAAAATAACCGTCCGTAGCATATTGGCGGGCCGATTTGCGAAGAATCTTACCGATCTTCTTTTCCAGCTCACGAACACCGCTTTCACGGGTATATGACTCGATTATGGCTTCCAGTGTATCTTTGGGAAGTTTAATATCTGTCTTTTTGAGTCCGTTGGCTTCCAGCTCTTTGGGCAGCAGATGCTTGCGGGCAATCTCTACTTTTTCTTCTGTGATGTATCCGCTTACTTCAATCAATTCCATACGGTCGAGCAATGGACCGGGGATTGTATTCAGGTTATTGGCTGTTGCAATAAACAATACCTTGGAGAGATCATAGTCTACATCCAGGAAGTTATCATGGAAAGATGTGTTCTGTTCCGGGTCGAGCACTTCCAGCAATGCAGAAGAAGGGTCTCCCTGACGGTCGGCGCTGACTTTGTCTATTTCATCCAGGATGAAGACAGGATTGGACGCACCGGCTTTTATTAAGCTCTTGATAATTCGTCCGGGCATAGCACCGATATAAGTCTTACGGTGACCGCGAATCTCTGCTTCGTCATGCACACCACCTAAAGACATACGTACATATTTCCGTTTGAGCGCAGATGCGATGGATTTTCCAAGAGATGTTTTACCTACTCCCGGAGGGCCATACAAGCAGATAATCGGTGATTTCATATCACCTTTCAGCTTTAATACGGCTAAGTGTTCCAAAATACGCTCTTTTACTTTCTCCAGTCCGTAATGGTCTTTGTTCAACGTCTTTTCTGCGTTTTTAAGGTTCAGATTGTCAGTTGTATAAGTACCCCATGGGAGATTGAGCATCGTTTGCAGATAGTTGAGCTGTACGCTGTAATCCGGAGATTGCGGATGAGTGCGTTCCAGTTTGGCAAGTTCTTTCATGAACGTGTCTCTGACTTCTAAATTCCAGCGCATTCTTTCTGCCTTCTGGCGCATTTCCTCTATTTCCTGCTCCTGACCGCCGCCACCCAGTTCATCCTGGATGGTTTTGATCTGCTGTTGCAGGAAGTATTCGCGTTGCTGCTGGTCGATATCTTCGCGGGCACGCATTTGGATGGATGCCTTGATTTCTGCCAGTTGCACTTCGCGGTTCAGAATTTCCAGTAAGTGATAAGTGCGTTCACGCAATGAGTTGATGCTCAACAAGTCCATCTTCTCATCTTTCTTGAACGGCAGGTTTGAGCAGATGAAATTGACCAGGAACATTGAGTTGTTGATATTTTTAATAGCAAACGACGAATCCTGATGCATCACATCTGATGATTTGATGTATCTCATTGTCAAGTCCTTGCAAGTTTCCACCAGGGCTTGAAACTCTTTATCATCTTTGCCGGGGACATCTTCCTCCAAAAGTTCTATTTCACCTTTCAGGTACGGATGAGTTTCGATGATGCTAGTCAGACTTAAACGTTTCATTCCCTGAAGAATGACTGTTGTTGTCTGATCCGGCATTTCCAATATCCGCACAATTCGTCCTACGGTACCGATATTGTGTAAATCTTCCAGTTTCGGATCTTCTGTATGTGCCGATCTCTGGCATACTACTGCAATATCTTTATGTTTCTTGTCAGCATCTCGTACGAGTTTCAGAGAAGACTTACGGCCTACCGTGATCGGCAGGAATACTCCAGGAAACAATACCATATTACGTAAGGGGAGTACCGGAAGAATTTCACCAGATTTCACATTTACATCAAATGCTTGTTCATCGTTCCCATCATAGTCTGTGATTAGCGAGAAGTTGTTATCGCCTCCATCTTCCAATAAATATCTTTCTTTCATTTTTTCGTTTTAATTTAGTTTATGTCATATTGATATGCATAAATCGTTTGCAAAGTTAATTGATTCTCTCTAATAATAAAGCACTGCGCAGAATAAAAACACAAAAACAATGCCAAAATATCGGCTTGTAAAGGGAGTATTCCATAATTATTATTTATTTTTGGCGATTTGCAATAAAATAATAGTATAAAACGGCTTTAAGATAAACGGATAAAATGTCGAATCCTTATTTTCAATTTAAGCAATTTACGGTATGGCATGATAAATGTGCCATGAAAGTCGGTACGGATGGGGTGCTTCTGGGAGCTTGGACTTCCGTTGAAAGTGCGCACCGGATTTTGGATATTGGGACGGGAACAGGGTTGGTAGCTTTAATGTTGGCGCAACGCAGTTTGCCGGATGCAAATATTGTAGCGTTGGAAATAGATGAAGCGGCTGTCGGGCAAGCCAGGGAAAATATTATTCGTTCGCCCTGGAAGGAGCGGGTAGAGGTGGTGCAGGCTGATTTTAGGAAATACAGGTCTTCGGATAAATTCGACGTAATTGTTTCTAATCCTCCTTATTTTGTCGATTCGCTGGAATGTCCGGATCGTCAGAGAGCCGCGGCGCGTCACAATGATTCTTTGACCTATGAAGATTTGTTGGAAGGAGTAAGCGGATTATTGACAGAAAACGGATTTTTTACAGTGGTGATTCCGGCAGATGTAGCTGAACGGGTAAAAAAGATAGCTTCTATAAAGAAATTATATGCAGTCCGTCAACTGAATGTAATCACTAAACCCGGCGGTATTCCGAAACGTGTTTTGATTACTTTTTCTTTTTCCAATCAAGAGTGCATTGTAGAAGAACTATTGACAGAACTGGCTCGTCATCAATATAGCGAGGAATATATGACGCTAACCCGGGATTATTATTTGAACATGTAAAAGGGTGACGCTATCCGGTAAAGATAGTGACGGTATATGCTTGCGATAGTGACGGTATCGCTGTCATATACCGTCACTATTTCAAAGCTAGTTCAAAAACGCTATTTTGAGATCTTCGTTCTATTCCTTTCTAACTCATAATTCAAAAGAGTAATTTCTAGCTTTTGAACACTATTTGCTAGCAGTATTTTCTGAAGTTGCTCTTGAAGTGAAATTATTATTTTGTCTTTTGATAGTCTTAAATTCAATAAGCTGCTACAATAACTATACTACTCTTTTAAATTATTTGTTTTGTATATGCTTTATTTTAAATTCTTTCAGTGACTTTTCTATCTTTTGATAAAGGTCTGTTGTTTTTGTTGAGTATGTAGATAAAGAGCCCCTAGGCTCATCTGCGAATCTGAATAATTCATCTGTATCTGCATATATTGATACTAACTCATTATAAGCATCTTTACAACTGGAAGGATAATCATTTAGTTGTGGCATTATAGCCTCGATTGAATCTCTCTTTTGTTTTAGTCTCTTATAGGTATCTGTTGTGATAATAAACTCCTGATGCTTCGCTAAGGCTTCATTGAAATCAGTGCAATATTCTCCATTGTATTCATGATCGTAAATTACTTTTCTCCAAGTATCACAATAATGAAGAGCTATTGCTTCACTTAAATCAGCTTCTTTCTCAATCATAGAAGCGGTATTAGAGAGTTTTGCTATATACTCCTTTTCTGAATTACATGAAACCAAAACTATGGCTAGTATCGCACTCAAATAAAAAAACTTTTTCATCATATCGTTATTTTTGTTACACAATCAATTTATTAGAATCCTGTTTGTAATACTGTATTAGAGTATTACAAGATTGATATTTTATATTCAAAAAAACATTTATTTTATTACTTGAAGAATATCCAATGATACGCTTATTTGATTCTTCTGGAATTCTAAAATTCAGAAAGGGACTTTGTGAATGCGAATATAGTGAAATGAAAATAACAACGAGCATCAGCAGAGTTTTCTTCATGTGTTTAAGTATTTTGTTTGTTATCGTTTTCTCTATAAACAATGTTTGTATTTCCGCTATAAAGTTAACGCAAAACATTGATAACGCCAAAATAAAAGGGTAGTAAAGTTAACAAAATAGATTTTTACTCTAAATTAAATAAGAAAATGAGGATAATGCTAGAAACCTGTTCAAAGATAGTTCAAAGAATTGCCCTTTTTATTTGCCCCCAAACGGGGATAATTACACTTATCCTATATATAATAAAAAAGCCAATACTAATTGTACTGGCTTTATTTTGTGAATCTTGACTTGATTTTCTTCGTCGGGGTAGCGGGATTCGAACCCACGACCCCCTGCTCCCAAAGCAGGTGCGCTAACCGGACTGCGCTACACCCCGAAAACTTTTAACCGAACTCCCTTTTTCTTTGTAGTCGGGGTAGCGGGATTCGAACCCACGACCCCCTGCTCCCAAAGCAGGTGCGCTAACCGGACTGCGCTACACCCCGCTACTTTTTTGAAGGGTTGTTCTTTTCAAAAGCGGTGCAAAGATAGGGAGTATTTTTTAATTAACAATAGCTAAACGAATGTTTTTTACCTATTATTTCTCAATACCTTGAATCTCATCACTTTGCGGGCTCACTTTTTTTTCTTGTCAGAGATTAGAAGTATCATCGGACATCGTAATTCATCTTTTCATCTCCTCTTTCACCTTTTCTCTGTCTCTTCGATGAATAGGGAGTTTGCGGGTGAAGGGCAACAACTTCACCACCTCTTCACCTGTAAGCGATTAGGTTTCAAAAATAGTTTCAATCCTTGAAACACTTCGTTTCTCGGTGTGAAACACTTTGTTTCATTAGGAGAAACACTTTGTTTCAAGGCGTGAAACTTTTAGTTTCAAATGGGGTTGTACTGTACTGGATTTAGTTGACAACTTCGCTTGTTATACCTAAGTTCGTTTA